>ERZ809152.887-NODE-887-length-13669-cov-3.102101_pt1 | contig 13669 bp, 9 predicted proteins | sample MGYA00520518_ERZ809152 | MGnify/ENA primary metagenome ERZ809152 (study PRJEB31570, sample SAMEA3212996) | Homo sapiens | biome: human-gut; feature: human gut; material: fecal | place: Sweden | collected 2011 ...
CCCAGCCACTTGCGGCGGACGAGGTCCGTCTTGGCGATGGTGTCTCCCTGGCTGTCGATATATGGGGGCAGTTTGTAGTCTTTGACTTTGGCTCCTCCTTTATAATCTTCATAATAGCCTGCCCCATGTGTGTAATGAAGTGTCAGGTTCATGTTCCACAGATCGCTCAGGCGTTGGCTGGCTGTCAGGTGGTAGTTCTGCTGTCGGTAATTGTCTGTTTGGTTCTTGTAATATTTGGTGACCCCGTCTTCTTTATATTCCCCGCAAGGGTTGTAGGTGCGGTCTGAATCCAGCAGATAGGAAGGGACGCCGGTCCATGCCTGGTAGGTCTTCTCGATGCTGCCGAAAGTCTGGAAGCGAATCAGCGTGTTGTCTCCGTAGTAAGCCGCCGAAGCAAAGTAAGAGTGCATGTTGGCCTTGGCTCGGTCGATGTATCCGTCGCTCTGGATATTGGAATAGCGGGCATCGAAAACGAAATGGTCCTGTAGAAGCCCGGTTCCGAGCTTGACAGTGTTCTTGACTGTCCCGAACGATCCGGCCGAGACCGAATATTCGGCATAAGGTTTCAACTCCGATTTCTGCGTCTGCATGGCGACAGTTGCTCCGAAGGCGGCTGCCCCGTTGGTCGAGGTTCCGGCTCCGCGTTGTATCTGGATATTATCGACCGAAGAGGCAAAGTCTGGCATGTTCACCCAGAAGACCGTGTGTGACTCGGAGTCGTTTACCGGTACTCCATTGACTGTGATGTTGATACGGTTGGCATCCGTCCCCCGGATGCGGAAACCGGAATAGCCGATCCCTGTCCCTGCATCTGACGTCATGATTACGGACGGCGATTGGAGGATCAGGAAGGGGATGCCTTGTCCGTCGTTCCGACGATTCAGCTCGTCCTTTGTCAGTTCGCTGTAGGCAACCGGTGTCCCTTTGGCAACTTTGGTTGCGGTGACGACCACTTCGTCCAGCGAGATGTCTTTTGAGATTTTCAGAGAATCGGCAGGTACGGTCGTTTTGCCTTCCGCCGACAATGCCATTAATGTTGAGGCAATAATAAGAACACTTTTCATCCTTTTTCTTTTTGATAACCTGAATTTTAAAAGGAATAGCAGAGGTGGACTGTTTTTACTGAAGATACACTTTTTTCCCTTCGTCGGCATTACCCGTACAGGTTCAATGGGTATAATCTCAGCCTGCCTTCCTGTTTTTGGGCGTCATTCCGGCAAGCACCCCTTATATTCGAGGGCAAAGGAACGAAAAAAACGGGTAATGACCAAATGTTCTGATATATGCTTACATTTGACATATTAAGTATAAATGTACGCGATAAATCTCTTAACATGCAGAAAAAATATATATTTATTTGAAAACTCACTGATTATTTGTATATTTGCAGACGATTAAGCGAAGATGAGGAGGGGGCGGGCAGTCCCCTTCTTTTGTTCTTAACTGTATGTATATGATTGAAAAGGACGTGATAAGTCAGTTGGTAGAAGAGAAATTAGCTTCTTCCGGCAATTATTTAGTGGATGTAGTAATAAAACCAGGTAACCTGATTATCATAGAAATAGATAATGATGAGGGTGTTTGTATCGACGATTGCGCTGAGTTGAGCCGCTATGTGGAAGGTCACCTGGACCGTGATGTGGAAGACTTCGAACTGGAAGTCGGTTCCGCAGGGATAACATCTCCGTTTAAAGTGCTTCGCCAGTATGTGAAAAATATAGGTAACGAAGTGGAAATGCTGCTTAAAAGCGGTACGAAGTTGACCGGCGTATTGAAATCGGCCGACGAAAACGGGGTGGTGGTCACTGTTGAAAAACAAGTGAAGCCCGAAGGAGCCAAGCGTAAAGTGACTGTCCGGGAAGACCAGTCATATACATTCGATGAAATAAAATATACAAAATACCTAATAAGATTCAAGTAAAAAGATTATGGCCAAGAAAGAGGAAACAATCAGTATGATTGACACACTTGCTGAGTTCAAGGAGTTGAAAAATATAGATAAAGATACGATGATCAGCGTGTTGGAAGACTCATTCCGCAACGTGATCGCTAAAATGTTCGGTACGGATGAAAATTACGATGTAATTATCAACCCGGAAAAAGGTGACTTCGAAATCTGGAGAAACCGTACGGTTGTCGCCGATGACGAACTGGAGGACGAGAATCTTCAGCTGACACTGACCGAGGCCCGTAAGATCGATGCCGACTGTGAAGTGGGCGAAGAGGTGACTGATGAAGTGCATTTTGCCGATTTCGGACGTCGTGCCATCCTGAACCTGCGCCAGACGTTGGCTTCAAAAATACTTGAATTGCAGAAAGACAGTTTGTTTGCTAAGTATAAGGATAAAATCGGCAATATCATCGCAGCCGATGTTTACCAGGTATGGAAGAAGGAGATCCTGTTGTTGGATGACGAGGGTAATGAGTTGCTGCTCCCGAAAACAGAACAGATCCCGACTGATTTTTACCGTAAAGGTGAAACCGTGCGTGCTATCGTACAGCGGGTGGATAACTATAACAACAATCCGAAGATCATCCTTTCCCGTACAGACAAATTGTTCCTGCAGCGTTTGTTCGAACTTGAAGTTCCGGAAATCAACGATGGTCTGATCACCATCAAGGCGATTGCCCGTATTCCGGGAGAGAGAGCAAAAGTGGCCGTTGAGTCGTACGATGACCGTATCGACCCGGTCGGCGCCTGCGTCGGAATGAAAGGTTCCCGTATTCATGGTATCGTTCGCGAGCTGAGAAACGAGAACATCGATGTTATTAATTATACATCCAATATATCGCTGTTTATCCAGCGTGCATTAAGCCCGGCAAAAATTTCCTCTATACGAGTGAACGAAGAAGAACATAAGGCAGAGGTTTATCTTCGTCCTGAAGAAGTTTCATTGGCTATCGGTAAAGGTGGTTTGAATATCAAGCTTGCCTGTATGCTGACCGAATACGCCATCGATGTCTTCCGCGATGTGGAAGGTGCAGATGAAGAGGATATCTATTTGGATGAATTCTCGGACGAAATTGACAGCTGGGTAATCGAAGCACTGAAGAATATCGGGTGCTACACGGCGAAGAGCGTATTGGCTATGAACCGCGAAGAGATTGTAGAACGTGCCGACCTCGAAGAACAGACTGTTGACGAGGTACTTGCTATCTTATCTGCCGAATTTGAAGAAGAAGAGGGAGAACCTCAAGAATAAGTATTACGACAAAGTTTGATATGCCCATAAAATTAATACAAGTACAGAGAAAATTAAATGTAGGAATCAACACGGTTGTTGAGTTTCTACGCAAGAAAGGGTTCGAGGTTGAGGATAACAATCCCAACACGCGAATCGGTGATGAACAGTATGCTTTGCTCGTAAAAGAGTTTGGAAAAGATTTACCGAACGGCGGACGTGAGCGTGAACGGGTCGTGCCCGAACGCTCTCACAGGGAAGCTTCTTCTGTGAAAGAAGAAAAGAGTTCGGAAATAAAGACTGTAATACCGGAAGAATTCAGACCTAAAATTGTGACGAAGGGTCGGATCGATCTGGACAGACCGCATAAAAAAGTGCAGGAGGTGCAGCATCAGCCTGTTTCCGTTCCTGTGGAAAAGAAAGTGGAGAAGCCTGTGGAGGCGGCCACTGCTGCAAAAACTGCTGATGCTCCGGTTGAGGAGGTGAAAACCCCCGAAGTAAAGGCACCTGAGGTGGAAATACCTGAAGTGAAAATCCCGGAAATGAAACAGCAGCCTGAGGAGATAAAAGAAGAAAAAGTTATAGTAGTGGAAAAGGACCCAGCAGAAGTGATGAAACCGGAGCCTGTACAGGAGCCGAAAACTGCAAATGTAGAGTCAACGACTGCGACGACTGCAGAACCGGCGGCATCTGCCGGCAACGATTCTGACGAGGGATTATTCCGGTTGAATACTCCGAAGTTCGAGTCGAAAATCAAGGTGACAGGGAAGATAGATCTGAACGCGTTGAATCAGTCTACCCGTCCGAAGAAAAAGACGAAGGAGGAACGCAAGAAAGAGCGGGAAGACAAGCGCGAGAAGTTCGCCGGTAACAAAGCGGGGCAACAGTCGGGTAACGGGCTTTTCAATAAAGGACCGAAAGACGGAACGGCAAGACCAGGTGCTCCTGTCAAACCGGGAGAAGGCGGTACGGATGCAAAGAAAAAACGTAACCGTATCAAGAAAGACCGCGTAGATGTGAACAATACGCCGGGAACTAATGCACGCCCGTCACGTCCGAACGATGATCGCAAGCCGCGCCTACGCAAGCCGGTGAAGGCGGAAATCAGCGAGGAAGATGTACAGAAGCAGGTAAAGGAAACCTTGGCCCGTCTGACCAACAAGGGAAATAAGAATAATAAAGGTGCCAAGTACCGTCGCGACAAACGCGATGCCATCCAGAAGCGTGAACACGAACTGATGGAACAGGAAGAAATGGAAAGCAAGGTGTTGAAGCTGACGGAGTTTGTGACTGCCAATGACCTTGCCAACATGATGGACGTTCCTGTGACGCAGGTTATCGGTACTTGTATGAGTATCGGTATCATGGTTTCCATTAACCAGCGTCTGGATGCGGAAACAATTAATATCGTAGCTGAAGAATTCGGTTTCCAGACCGAATATGTAAGTGCCGAAGTGGTGGAAGCCATCAAGGCCGACGAAGAAGACGACAACGAAGAAGACTGGGTGGCGCGTCCTCCTATCGTGACTGTGATGGGACACGTTGACCACGGTAAGACCTCTTTGTTGGATAATATCCGTAATGCAAACGTAATTGCCGGTGAGGCAGGAGGTATCACGCAGCACATCGGTGCTTACAACGTGAAGTTGCAGAGCGGGCGTCGTATCACGTTCCTGGATACGCCGGGCCATGAGGCTTTTACCGCCATGCGTGCCCGTGGTGCCAAGGTGACGGATATCGCGATTATCATTGTGGCTGCCGACGATAATGTCATGCCACAGACTGTCGAAGCGATCAACCATGCTTCGGCTGCTGGTGTACCTATCGTATTTGCTATCAATAAGATCGACAAGCCTCATGCCAATCCTGACAAGATCAAGGAGGAACTGGCTAACATGAATTATTTGGTTGAAGACTGGGGAGGTAAGTACCAGAGCCAGGAAATTTCAGCCAAGAAAGGTATCGGTGTGGAGGACTTGTTGGAAAAAGTATTGTTGGAAGCCGATTTGCTCGACTTGAAGGCTAATCCGAAGAGACGTGCTGTTGGTTCCATCATCGAATCTTCACTTGACAAAGGACGTGGATATGTTTCTACCGTGTTGGTTGAAAACGGAACACTGAAGGTCGGTGACATCGTACTGGCCGGAACCCATTTCGGTCGCGTAAAAGCGATGTTCAACGAACGTAACCAGCGTATCGAAAAGGCTGGTCCTTCCGAACCGGCTCTGATCCTCGGTCTGAACGGTGCTCCGCAGGCTGGCGATACGTTCAACGTACTGGAAACAGACCAGGAAGCCCGCGAAATTGCCAACCGTCGCGAACAGTTGCAGCGTGAGTTGGGCCTACGTACGCAGAAGATGCTTACGCTGGATGATATCGGTCGCCGTATCGCAGTCGGAAACTTCCAAGAACTGAACGTGATTGTGAAGGGTGACGTGGACGGTTCCGTAGAAGCGTTGTCAGACTCCCTGATCCGTCTGTCTACAGAGGAAATCCAGGTGAACGTGATCCACAAGGCTGTCGGTCAGATCTCCGAATCGGATGTCGTACTGGCTGCCGCTTCTGATGCGATTATTATCGGATTCCAGGTGCGCCCGGCATTGCCTGCACGCCGCCTGGCAGAGAAAGAGGGAGTTGAAATCCGTCTGTACTCGATTATCTATGATGCGATCGAAGAAGTGAAGAGCGCTATGGAAGGTATGCTTTCACCGGAAATCAAGGAAGAGATCACTGCGAACGTGGAAGTGCTTCAGGTTTTCAAGATCACGAAAGTGGGTACGATTGCCGGGTGTATGGTACGTGAAGGTAAGATCAAGCGTTCGAACAAGGTGCGCGTGATCCGTGACGGTATCGTGGTTCATTCCGGAGAGTTGGAATCTTTGAAACGTTTCAAGGATGATGTGAAGGAAGTGGTTGCCGGTTTGGATTGTGGTTTGAACATTGTCAACTACAATGATATTCAGGTTGGTGATATCATCGAGGCATACGAAGAAACGGAAATCAAGAAGACATTGTAAACATGAACTGGTTGGACATTACATTGCTATGTCTGGCAGGAATAGGATTTGTGAAAGGCCTGTTTGATGGAGTCATCAAACAGGTTGTTTCGCTTATAGCCCTTTTGGTCGGGATCTTTTTTTGTACGAAGGCGGCACTTTGGCTGCGTGGATATATATTGGCATTGGGCTGGTTTCCCGAACAAGGAGTGACGGTGCTCAGCTACGTGGCGGGTTTCCTGTTGATCGTGGGTGTCATATTGCTGGCGGGTGAGATTCTGACTCGTGTCGTGGGAGCGACGCCGTTGAGCGTCCTGAACCATTTGGTGGGTGGTGTCTTGGGGCTTTGTTTTATGATGGCGTTTGTCAGCCTTCTGCTGAACAGTATGGAGATGATAGACAAGGGATCGGTCCTGATCCCGCGCCAGGCAAAGGTCGAATCCCGTTTTTATAATTCAGTCAAAGAAATAATCCCAACCATTTACTTCCAAAATTTGTTTTTTAAGGAGGAATAGGTTTCATAATTTGAACAATATATTTAATGTATAATGGAAGATTCAAACGACATACTAAATGAGGTGACGACCGGTGATTATAAGTACGGATTCGTTACCGATATAGATACGGAGGTGATTCATCGCGGATTGGATGAAGAGACTGTTCGTATTATTTCCGCCAAGAAGAATGAACCGGAATGGCTGCTTGAGTTCCGCTTGAAAGCCTTCCGCCATTGGCAGACACTGGAGATGCCGACATGGCCTCACCTGAATACCCCGCCGATCGACTATCAGGATATCATCTACTATGCCGCTCCGAAGAAGAAGGAAGGCCCGAAGAGCCTGGATGAGGTCGATCCGGAACTGATGAAGACTTTCGACAAACTGGGTATTCCTCTGCACGAACGTGCGCAGCTTAGCGGGATGGCGGTCGATGCAGTGATGGACAGCGTCTCCGTAAAGACAACATTCAAGGAGACGCTTGCTGAGAAGGGCATTATCTTCTGTTCTTTCAGCGAAGCCGTCCAGCATCACCCCGATTTGGTCCAGAAGTATCTGGGAAGCGTGGTCAGTTATCGTGATAATTTCTTTGCCGCATTGAATTCGGCGGTGTTTTCGGACGGTTCGTTTGTCTATATCCCGAAAGGCGTGCGTTGTCCGATGGAGCTTTCTACCTATTTCCGTATCAATGCGGCCAATACCGGACAGTTCGAACGTACATTGATTGTGGCGGATGATGAAGCCTATGTCAGTTACCTTGAAGGTTGTACCGCCCCGATGCGCGATGAGAACCAGCTTCATGCGGCTATCGTCGAAATCGTAGCGCATGAACGGGCCGAAGTGAAATATTCCACCGTTCAGAACTGGTATCCGGGTGACAAGGATGGAAAGGGAGGTATCTACAACTTCGTGACTAAACGCGGACTGTGCAAGGGCGAAGGGAGCAAGATCTCTTGGACACAGGTGGAGACTGGTTCCGCTATTACCTGGAAATACCCAAGCTGTATTCTGGCCGGTGATAATTCGGTAGGCGAGTTCTACTCGGTGGCCGTCACCAACAATTACCAGCAGGCCGACACCGGTACGAAGATGATCCACCTTGGACGGAATACTCGCAGTACGATCGTCTCGAAAGGTATCTCCGCCGGGCATAGCCAGAACAGCTATCGCGGCTTGGTGAAAGTTTCTCCCCGTGCCGAAGGCGCCCGTAATCATAGCCAGTGCGACAGCCTGTTGCTTAGTTCGACTTGCGGTGCCCATACCTTCCCCTATGCCGATATCCAGAACGAGACGGCGGTAGTGGAACACGAAGCGACGACGAGCAAGATCAGCGAAGAACAGTTGTTCTATTGCCGGCAGCGCGGTATCTCGGTCGAGGAAGCTGTCGGTCTGATCGTCAACGGGTATGCCCGCGAGGTAATGAACAAGCTCCCTATGGAGTTTGCCGTGGAGGCACAGAAGCTGCTGACTATTTCTTTAGAAGGAAGCGTAGGATGATTTTATGATTTATGATTTATGATTTATGCGTCGATGATAAATCATAAATCATAAATCATAAATCGCATAAATCATAAATTATAAAGTCATGTTAGAGATAAAGAACTTACATGCCAATATCAATGGCAAAGAGATATTGAAAGGAATCAACCTTTCTGTCAAGGCGGGTGAGGTACACGCCATCATGGGGCCGAACGGTTCCGGGAAAAGTACCTTGAGCAGTGTGTTGGTCGGTAATCCGGCATTCGAAGTAACGGAAGGGGAGGTGATCTTCAACGGTAAGAACCTGTTGGATCTCGAACCGGAAGACCGTAGCCGTGAAGGTATTTTCCTGAGTTTCCAGTATCCGGTGGAGATTCCGGGAGTCAGCATGGTGAACTTCATGCGTGCCGCCTTGAACGAACATCGTAAATATAAAGGGCTGGAACCTGTTTCGGCTACCGACTTCCTGAAGCTGATGCGCGAGAAGCGTGCGATTGTGGAATTGGACAATAAGCTGGCGAGCCGCAGCGTGAACGAAGGTTTTTCGGGTGGTGAGAAGAAGCGGAACGAAATCTTCCAGATGGCGATGCTCGAACCGAAGCTGGCGATTCTCGATGAGACGGATAGCGGTCTGGATATCGATGCCCTCCGCATCGTGGCAAATGGTGTCAACCAACTTCGTACGCCAGAGAATGCGGCTATCGTGATCACGCACTACCAACGTCTGCTGGATTATATCAAGCCTGACGTGGTTCATGTCCTCTACAAAGGACGTATTGTCAAAACCGCCGGTCCCGAACTGGCTCTCGAACTCGAAGAAAAAGGCTACGACTGGATCAAGAAAGAGATGGGAGAAGAATAAGAATAATTAGGCACGGATTACACGCGAAATCCGTGTAATCCATGCCAAAAAATTAGATAGTAATGAAAGCAGAACAACAATATATCGATCTTTTCACCCATTATGAGGATCTGATTTGTCGGCATGCGGCGGGGTTGATGAATTTGCCGCGTGCAGAGGCTTTGGCTGATTTGGAACGGTTGGGCTTTCCGACGGTGAAGAGTGAAGATTATAAATATACAGATGTGGCGCAGGCTTTTGCTCCGGATTACGGGGTGAATATCAATCGTCTTGATATCCCGGTCAATCCGTACGACGTGTTTCGTTGTGATGTCCCCAACCTGAGTACCTCGCTTTATTTTGTGGTGAATGATACTTTCTATGACAAGATGTTACCGAAAGCCCATCTTCCCGAAGGTGTTTATGCCGGGGGAATGCGTACTTTCATGGAAAAGTATCCCGAAGTGGCTTCCCGCTATTATGGCAAGGCGGCACCAACCGGTAAGGATGGTATCGTTGCCTTGAACACTATGTTGGCTCAGGACGGTTTTGTGGTCTATGTGCCGGAAGGTGTCGTAGTGGAGCGTCCGATCCAGTTGGTGAATATCTTCCGCAGCGATGTAGACACGATGGCGAACCGCCGTATCCTGGTGATTATGGAGCCTCGTTCGGAAGCCAAGCTGTTGGTGTGCGATCATAGCATCGACGATGTTAAGTTCTTAGCCACGCAGGTTGTCGAGATCTTTGCGGGTGAAGGTGCCTTCTTCGATTATTACGACCTCGAAGAGAGCAGCATGTCGACTACTCGTTTTGCCTCCGTGCATGTGAAGCAGGAAGCGGGAAGTAATGTTTTGGTGAATGGTATCACGCTGAATAACGGCCTTACCCGTAACAACTATTATATTGAACTGAACGGCGAACAGGCTGAAGCGACTTTGTGCGGTATGTCGATCCTGGACAAAGAACAGCAGCTTGATACCTACAGCCATATTACGCATGCCGTACCTTATTGTACTAGCAACGAACTGTTCAAGAATGTTTTGGACGATCATGCGGTCGGTGCGTTCAGCGGCCGTATTTTAGTGAAGGAAGATGCACAGAAGACTGCGGCCTATCAGACGAACCGCAATCTTTGTGCGACCCGTGAAGCTCGCATGTACAGCAAACCTCAGTTGGAAATCTATGCCGACGATGTGAAATGTTCGCATGGCATGACCACCGGACAGTTGGACGAAACTGCTTTGTTCTATATGCAGAGCCGCGGCATTCCTCGTGACGAGGCACGCATGTTGTTAAGCGTAGCTTTCACCGCGGACGTGATCGATTACGTACGTCTGGATGCTTTGAAAGACCGTTTGCATAAATTAGTAGAAAAACGTTTTCGTGGAGAACTGGCGAGATGTGCCGGTTGCCGGATTTGTAAATAAGAATAACATATGCAATTGGCTCATATCGCTATCTGGACGAACGAACTGGAACGTTCGCGTGATTTCTATATCAAGTATTTCAATGGGAAAAGCAACGAGAAGTATGTGAATCCGAAGAAAGGCTTTGTCTCTTATTTCGTCACTTTCGAGGGAGGGGCTTCACTTGAAATCATGCAGCGGACCGATATTACCAAAGAAACGGCAGATGTCTTCATCGGACTTGCCCATTTTGCCTTTTCTACCGGATCGAAAGAGAAGGTGGATGCCATGATCGAACAGTTCCGTTCGGACGGTTACAAGATCGTAGGCGAGCCGCGTATTACTGGTGACGGTTATTATGAAGGAGCTGTTTTGGATCCGGATGGTAACATTGTTGAGGTGATCGCTTGACGGAAACGTACCGGGATTGATATTACCAGACGCAGATAAATACGGAAGGGCGCTGAGTTATGCGGACATCATTGGTAAGATAAGTCCGCATGATTCTGCGCTCTTTTGTTTTCGGTACTCAGTAAAGCCAGACAGCCGTGTATGGGCGGAAAGGCCGGATCAGTTCATATAGGATAAGAATACCAATAGAGGTATGTAGTCTTTCAGATTGGCATGTAGCTTTTTCAGGGCCTGGGATATATGGTATTCCACGCCTTTGGTTGTCATACCGAGTGTTTCTGCGATCTCTTTGTAAGGTTTGTTTTCGTAGCGACTCATGATGAAGATACGGCGGGTCTGTTCCGGCAGGGAGGCCAATGTCTTGTTCACGATTTCTTGTGCTTCGGCTGTAAACAGTTCTTCCGGGTTGCAGGCTTCGAGGGTGGAGATGCGGGTATTCAGTTCCCATTCGGCATGATTCTTCAGATGTTCGCTGGCATCTTCCCTGACTTGTATATGTTGCAGGTAGTTGATACATTTGTTTTTGATGATCGTGAGTATATAGGCCGGAACATTGGAATCGGCCTTCAGCGTGTTCCGGTTTTCCCAGTATTGCATCAGCGCTTCTATAGTGAAATCTTCGGCAACAGCTATATCCCTCACATATATATTCGCAAAGCGGATGAACCGTCCTTGATAATCTGCGAATAATTGATTGAAGGCCTTTAAATCTGCTGAATATTCCATATACCCTATCGATTAGCGCGTAAATATAATAAAATTTAAAAGAAAAGCTATATTTATTCTACGTAGATTACCTTTCCGGTTTTTACCGCTTTCTTCTCTATATTGAAAATTCCTGCCCTGTGTCTGGTAGGACGGTGAGGCAGAGCAGGAATATGTAAATGATTTTTTTATGCGTCGTTCTTTATAACCCCATTGAAGGTGGAAGCGATCCGGCGGAAGAAGCCCATTCTTTATTGGGGCTATCTCCCATGACGAACGAGAGTTTGCCTCCGTTCATAATGTCTGTATGGAGGATATAGCTCTTGTCGTACGGCTGTCCGTTGAGGGTAGCGGACTGGATGTAGATATTCTTGTCCGATGCTCCTGGGGCTTCGATCGTGAACTTCTTGCCGTTTTCAAGTGTGATAACGCTCTCTTCGAATGACGGGCTGCCGATCACGTAGTAGGGCATGCCCGGACAGACCGGATAGAAGCCGACCATGCTGAAGACCAGCCAGGATGACATCTGCCCGGCATCGTCGTTGCCGGATAGTCCGTCGGGAGTCGTGAAATACTCGCGGTTGATGATATCATGTACCCATTTTTGTGTTTTCCAAGGTTCACCGGCATAAGCGAAAAGATAGGCGATGTGGTGTCCCGGCTCGTTGCCATGCCAGTAATAGTTTCCTTCGAAGAAGTTGTCCAGACGGTTGATGAAACGTTCTTTTCCGCCCATGTGCCGGATCAGTCCGGCTATGTCCTGGGGAGCATACCAGGTGTAGTGGTAAGGAGTCCCTTCACAGATGAACGAAGTGGAGGCAAACGGATCGAACGGCTCGATCCAGGGTCCATCGGCATGGCGTCCACGGGCATAGCCTGTTTCGGGGTCGATTACGTTCCGGTAGTTTTCCGCCCGTTTGATGAGTGCTTTATAATCGTCTGTCTTGCCTAACTTCTTGGCAACCTGTGCAAGGACAAAATCATCATAGGCATATTCCAGTGTGCGGGATACTTGTTCACGACGGTGGAATGCTTCCGTTACTTGATCCTCTAACGGCACGTAATTGTATTTCAGGTAAGACTCCATTGCCCGTCGGCCTTTCCCGTCGCGATAGCTGGCGGAGTCCGGATTGGCCTCGAAAGCGTTTTTGCGCATCAGCGTGTAAGCTTCTTCATAGTCAAAACCCGGAGTGTCTTTGACGATGGCGTCTCCGATCATGGCAGCCGTGTAGCTATTCCAGGACGGGAAGATGGGCAACCAACCGCCTTGCTGTCCTTTTAACACGAGCGAATGTGCCATATCCCCGTTGCGGGAAGGGGTGAGGATGGAGAATAGAGGGTGGACGGCACGGTAGGTATCCCATTGCGAGAAGTCGCAATAGTAGGTTCCGTGGTCCATCTTCATAATCTGTCCGTCACCGTCGAATCTCGGATAGGAGCCGTCCACGTCGCTGAACGTGCGGGGCAGGAAGTGTGCGTTGTAGAGAGCTGAATAGAATTTGACCTTTTCTTTTTCGTTGTTTCCTTTTACTGCGATTTGCCCCAATGCCTGGTTCCAGATGTCGGAGGATGCCTGTCGCACTTCGTTGAAGTTCCATCCCGGAATTTCGGCAGCCAAGTTTTTGCGGGCATTGTCGATGCTCGTAAAGGAAGTGGCAACTTTGACCAGTATTTTCCCCGGCTTATCGGAAGTCAGCTTGATCCAAGCTCCGACAGCATGTTTTTGTCCTTTTGCCGATTTTCGTCCGGGGGTGATCGTGGTGCTGTCCCAAACGCCATAGTCGGCAATCTCTTCATTCAGCTGAATCACGAAATGTCCGCTAAATCCGGCTTCCTTACCGTATCCTTGGTAGATGCGGTGTACGGGGTTGTAACCGGTTATTTCTTTTTTCTCCGGATCGATTTCGACGAAGGCGACACCTTCATCACTATTGGGTTCGATCACGATGTAGTGGTCGCCATCCTGTTCGAAGCAGAATTGCATGATGCCTGCACGGGAGAGTCCGGTCAATTCGGCATGGATGTCATAGTCGTTCAAGTCGACCGAATAATAGGAGGGAGTTGCTGTTTCCTGAGTGTGATCGAAAGTGGAGGCGCGTTTGACCGGGTCTATTTCGAGCTTATTGCTGAGCGGCATAATTGTGACGCTGCC
>ERZ809152.901-NODE-901-length-13490-cov-5.456420_pt1 | contig 13490 bp, 14 predicted proteins | sample MGYA00520518_ERZ809152 | MGnify/ENA primary metagenome ERZ809152 (study PRJEB31570, sample SAMEA3212996) | Homo sapiens | biome: human-gut; feature: human gut; material: fecal | place: Sweden | collected 2011 ...
GCCTCTCCGCTGGATGTCTCCCGCCCAGGTCACTGTCCAATATGTTTGACAAACCCGCAAGTTATTTTCTCACCATGACAATTTGCTGTTGACAAAGGAAGATGACCTGGTGTATAATGAGAATAATTCATCAGAGAGAAATTTTTTTAGAAAGCTATTGTTATTTATTGACCGTGACAAAAGAGGTGGAAGAATGAAATTGCAGGACCTTGCGAGTGTTCGTAGCGGCCTGGTCTTGTCGAGAAAGCAGGCCAAAGAGCCAAGTGAGTATCGATATCCCTTGATTAATCTGCGGTGTATCCAGCAGGAAGGGACAATTCAATTAAAAGAGGCCGATATCTATGAAGCAAAAGAACCGCTGAAAGAAGAATACCTCTCACAAAGCGGAGATATCATTGTCCGCCTTACAGCTCCCTATACAGCAGTTCTGATTGATGAAACTACATCTGGAATGGTGGTTTCCTCAAACTTTGTAGTGATTCGAGTTGAAGATAAGAGCCTGTTGCCAGAGTATCTTTTTTGGTTGCTGAATACAGAAAAGATAAAACGAAAAATTTATGAGAATGCAACCAGTAATATGCTTGGCGCAGTTAACGCAAGATTTTTAGCTGACTTTGAATTGGTCCTTCTTTCCGTGGAGGATCAGCGTAAAATCTCCCAGTTCAATCTGCTGACCAAAAGGGAACGCCAATTACTTAGGATGTTGGCAGAGGAAAAAGAAAAGTACTATGCTGGCGTACTGAATCAGGCGTACAAAAGAGCAAAGAAAGGGAAATGAAGATGACAAACAGAAAAGATATTGAACAGGTCCTGTGGAACGCCTGTGATAGTTTTCGCGGCAAGATCGACAGTTCCCGCTATAAAGACTACATCCTCTCCATGCTGTTCGTGAAGTACCTCAGCGATGTTTCTAAAGAGAGGCGCGAGGAGTACATCAAACAGTATGACGGGGATATGCGCCGAGTGGAACGGGCTATGAGCCGGGAACGCTTTGCAATGGACGAGCAGTCCACTTTCGACTATCTCTATGCCAACCGGAACGACGCTGAAATCGGCCAGAAAATCAATGTGGCACTGAACCACATCGAAGAACACAACAGCGGAAAGCTGCGCAATGTATTCCGGGCTATCGATTTCAACTCCCAAGTGGATTTTGGTGAACCAAAAGAGAAGAACGCTACCCTGCGCAACTTGCTGGAGGATTTCAACGGTCTGGATCTGCGTCCCAGTCAGCTGGGTTCTGCCGATATCATCGGAGATGCCTACGAGTACATGATTGCTATGTTCGCCTCTGATGCCGGAAAAAAGGGTGGAGAGTTCTTTACCCCAAGCCAGGTCTCTGAACTGGTGGCCTCTCTGGTGCAGCCCAAGGAGAACGACCGAATCTACGATCCCACCTGTGGCAGCGGCGGCTTGTTGCTGAAAGCCTATAAAAAAGTACGCAGTGGCAAGGTGGCTATCTATGGGCAGGAGCTCAACGCTCAGACCTGGGCTCTCTGCACTATGAATATGTTCCTGCACGGTGTGGATGATGCCCGGATCTGGCAGGGAGATACTCTCTCTAATCCTCAGAATGTTGAGGATGATAATTTAATGAAGTTCCAGGTGGTAGTGGCAAATCCTCCCTTCAGTCTGGACAAGTGGGACAGTGGATTCCTCTCAGAGGCCGAGGCAGACAGCAAAGGCAAGAAGAAAATGTCCGCCGGACTGGATCAGTACCATCGTTTCGATTGGGGTGTGCCTCCTACTTCCAAAGGCGATTATGCCTTTGTGTTGCACATGCTCTCCAGCCTGGATGCGGAAAACGGCCGTATGGCAGTGGTACTGCCCCATGGTGTTCTGTTCCGGGGGGCCAGCGAGGGGAAAATTCGGCGTCAGCTGGTGGAAATGAATCTGCTGGATGCGGTCATCGGCCTTCCTGCCAACCTATTTTATGGAACCGGAATCCCTGCCTGTATCCTGGTATTTAAGAAGAACCGGACATGCCGGGATGTGCTGTTTATCGACGCATCCGGGGACGGAAACTTTGAAAAGGGTAAGAACCAGAACATTCTGCGGGACAGTGACATTACCCGTATTGTCAATTCCTATCAAGCACGGCAGAACGAGGATAAATACAGTTATGTGGCCTCCTTCGACGAGATTAAGGAGAACGACTTCAACCTGAATATCCCACGGTATGTGGATACCTTTGAGGAAGAAGAAATTGTGGATATTGCTGAAGTTCAGCGAAATATTGCCAGTATCGAGGTAGAACTGGCCCAAGTACAGGCGCAGATGAAGAAGTATCTGGAGGAGCTGGGGTTATGAGTAATGAACTTGCGAATACTGGAAAAATCCTGATTTATCAGAACGAAAAGGGCGATACCAAAATTGATGTCTATTTTGAGGAAGATACAATTTGGATGACGCAAAAAGCGATGTGTGAGCTTTACCAGGTAGCTAAGTCTTCTGTCAGTGAGCACATAAGTAATATTTTTAAAGACGGCGAATTGGAGCCGGAAGCAACTGTTCGGAAATTCCGAACAGTTCAGATTGAAGGCACCCGGCAAGTAACCAGAGAGCGAGACTACTACAATCTAGACATGATTCTGGCCGTTGGTTACCGGGTGCGCAGCAATGTGGGTATACACTTCCGCCGCTGGGCCAGCGGTGTGCTGACCGAATATATGAAAAAAGGATTTGCACTTAACGATGAGCGACTGCGGAATCCTAGGGAGTTTGGCGCTGACTACTTTGATGAATTACTGGAGCGTATTCGGGATATTCGTGCCAGTGAGAAGCGGGTGTATCAGAAGGTTAAGGAGATATTCGCCCTCTCGGTCGACTACGACAGTAAAAGTCAGGTCGCTCAAAACTTCTTCAAATCGGTTCAGAACAAGTTGGAATATGCTGCCACGGGCCACACTGCGCCGGAACTCATTGCCAATCGGGCCGATGCTTTCAAGGATAACATGGGACTCACTTCTTTTAAGGGAGTCAAAGTGCGCCGGGGCGATGTGACGGTAGCGAAAAACTACATGACCCATGAGGAGATCAGCACGCTGAATCTCATTGTGAATATGTATCTGGACTATGCGGAGCTGCAGGCCAAAGGACACAACCCTATGCACATGGCGGACTGGGAAAGCAAGTTGGGCGATTTTCTGCGTTTCAATGGTCGGGAAGTTTTGGAGAATTTTGGAACTGTGAAGCGAGAGGTTGCGGAAAAACTGGCGCTGGAGCAATATGAGCAGTACGATGCCAACCGCCGGGTGCTGGAAGCGTCGGACGATGTGGACGAGCTCACCGCAGATGTGAAGCGGCTGAAATCGTGAGAAATTGAACGAATTCACTCCGAATATCCCTTGGTATGTGGATACCTTTGAGGAAAAAGAACTTGTGGATATTGATGTGGTGCAGCATAATATCGCCAATATTGAGGCCGAATTGGCCGAGGCGCAGGTACAGATGGAGAAGTATCTGGAGGAGATGGGATTATAATGTGGGGATTGGATCAGGCCATTGCAAATTCGGCAAGACAAGCCGAGGAGATCTCGAGGGCATTCGAAGAGCAGCGAAAAGCAGAGCGTCAGCATAGAGAAAGACTGGAGGAAGGGGTGACTTCCAGTATTGAACAGAAAAAACTCATTGAAGAACAGGTTGGTATACTATACGAGCAGAACAGGCTTCTTTCGGAAAATTATGATAAGTTGAAAGAAATGTATGATGCACAACTCCAAGCAACAGAAGAAGCAAAGAAAGATTTGCAACGGAGTCAGATTTTTAATGGCTGGATGATGGTCATTTCCATTGTTGCGATGCTTGCTGCTGTGGCCAGCCCCATTGTAACAGTTCTTGTCAGTTGATTGGAAGAAACTTGGAATAGCTGTAGCTCAAGAGATAGAAAAAGGAGATAGAGATATGAGCGTACTTAAGATTGCGGACTTTTACTACGGCGCTTTTCTTTCTGCGTTGCTGAACTATGCGGGCAAAAAGCCATCTCTGTTTGATCAGAGCAGCTCGCGCCGCATTTATCGCCTGACTACCGATAATACCCCCAAAGATTATATGATTTATACCAAATATGTATTGGCCCGAAAAAACAAGTCAGATGAATTTGACCACTGGATCTTTCAGTTCACAGAAGAGGAAATCCAGAAGCTGATTTCTATGCAGAAGGAAAGTCGGAATGTTCAGCTGGCATTGATCTGTGTGAAAGAGGGCCTGAAAGACAGTGAGATTGCACTTGTAGATTATAACATGGCTATGGATTGTATGGGGATTGGCACAGGGATTAAGAGCTATCGTATCAATATAAAAGCGGTGGACAACAAGCATGGCCTGAGAATGTACGGATCGGGACGCAGTGACCGCTTAAACGGAAAAGATAACACAGTTAAGGTTCCGAGAGATGCGATGAAATCCCTATGAGAAAAGTTAAAGAGAGGTGCAAAATGAAAGCGTGTAGATATTGTCATGCGATTATGCAGAGTGAATATGAAACAAACGCGCACGATACTCATCGGTATAAAGGCTTTCATCGTTGTCCTAAATGCGGTGCAATTTGCGATGAGGATGTGACTGAGAAGAGAGGAACTCGAACAGTTCATATGGAGCGTTGGTTTAATCCGGAGACAAAGACATTTGAACCGTAGGTGATACTATGACGTCAGAAATCAAACAGCGAATAGAGCAAATCCGCCGGGGCGAGGTGCCAGAAAGATATGTAAAAACCGTACTGGGACTTGCTCCTGCCAATTGGAAACGATACACCTTTGGAGATATCTATACCGAAAGAAAAGAGCCTGGGGATGAAAATCTACCGCTTTTGATGGTATCCATCCACTCTGGTGTATCAGATGGTGAAGTAGATGCGGCTGAACTTCCTAAGCAGGTAAAACGAATCGAGGATAAGTCCCAGTACAAGAAAGCTGTGTCCGGTGATCTGGTTTTCAATATGATGCGGGCATGGCAAGGAGCAATTGGGACTGTGCGCACGACAGGAATGGTAAGCCCGGCCTACATTGTTGCTGAGCCAAATGACAAGGCCTATCCGTTATTTATGGATTATTACTCAAGAACACCCCAGATGATAAATCAGATCGACCGACAGTCTTATGGTGTGACGGACTTTCGGAAACGACTGTATTGGGATTCCTTTGCACCGATTAGCTGCACACTTCCGCCCATTGAAGAGCAACAAAAAATTGCCGCCATCCTCACCACCCAGGATAGGGTGATTGAGTTGAAAGAAAAGTGCCTTGCCGAGAAGCAACGGCAGAAAAAGTATCTCATGCAGCAGCTTTTGACAGGCAAAAAGCGTCTGCCGGGGTTTAATGGAACATGGGAAAAGGAAAAGTTAGGATATATATGTGATATTGTAAAGGGCGAACAGGTAAACAAAAATAGTTTGTACGAAGTTGGAAAGTATTATGTGTTAAACGGAGGTGTGACACCGTCAGGATATACAGATACATGGAACACATCAGAAAACACAATATCAATAAGCGAAGGTGGCAACTCCTGCGGCTTTGTAAATTTTAACCGAGAAAAGTTTTGGAGCAGCGGTCACTGCTATACCTTGAACTCTTTGAATAGTTCTAAAATAGTAAACACATTTCTTTATCAGTACTTGAAACATCATGAGTATGAAATTAAAAGCTTGAGAGTGGGTTCTGGACTTCCCAATATTCAAAAAACCGCATTAGATAATTTCGGCCTTACATGTCCGCCGATTGAAGAGCAAACCTCCATTGCCGAAGTCCTTTCGGCTGCCGACCGTGAAATCGACCTACTGCGACAGGATATCGAACAGGAAAAACAAAAGAAAAAAGCCCTGATGCAGCTCTTGTTGACAGGCATTGTGAGGGTGAAAACATGACGGAAAAAGAAATACAGGAACATCTCTGCAAAGAACTGCTAAAGAAGATTGTAGACAATGGGCAGAACTACACGGAAAAAATGAAGTCTGATCTGAAAGAAATCATTGACCTCGGCAAATCTCCTGAGGAGATTTGTGAAGCAACTCTTGCCTATTTTGCTATGTGCAGATGGCAGTGAAAGGAGGTGAAAACGCATGGCAACCAATCCTCCCAGCGGCGACGGACATAGAAACGGTGCGGTAAAAGACCGTTCTCAGGCTTTCAACCCTGTTACAAAACAATGGGTAAAGCGAGACAGTGACACCGGTCGTTTTATGGATGTCAAAAAGGATGGCACTCCTTTTAAGGGAGTCCGCAAAGAAAAGTAAATCCAGAGGCAGGAGAGCGAGGCGGGGTTTCCCGCCCCGCTAATCCTGCGTTTACTGATATTTCCGAAAGGAGGCAACCATGGACAAATCCCTGTACTTAGAAAAGAATATCAGCCAGCAGCCGGCCATTGATCTGCTGCGGTCCATGGGCTATACCTACATATCCTCGGAGGACTGCGAGGCGCAGAGAGGCAGCCGATACCATGTGCTGCTGAAAGACATCCTCCGGGGCCAGCTGCGGCGGCTCAACCGCTATGCCTTCGCCGGTGCGGAAAACGAGTTCTCCGCCGGCAACATCGAGCGGGCTATGGAAGATCTGGACGAGCCTTTAACTGACGGCCTTGTTCGCTCCAGTGAAAAAATCTATGATGCCCTGTTGCTGGGAAAAAGCTATCCAGAGACTGTGGGAGAGGGCAAACCCCTCAGTTTCAACCTGAAATACATTGACTGGGAACATCCGGAGAACAATCTGTTCCATGTTACCGAGGAGTTTGCAGTAGACAGTCGGGACAAGCTCCACAACGCCCGGCCGGATATTGTGCTGTTTATCAACGGTATCCCTTTTGCTGTTATTGAGTGTAAAACGCCCCAGATCAGCGTAGAACAGGCTGTGGAGCAGAATATCCGCAACCAGCAAAAGGCGTATATCCCACAGCTCTACAAATTTGCTCAGATCGTGATGGCGACCAATAAAAACACTGTGAAGTATGCCACCACCGGTACGCCTAAAAAATTCTGGAATGTGTGGAAGGAACAGAACACCGCTTTTCTGGAAGGGGCACTGGCCCAGTATGTGACTGACCGCACTCCCACTGAGCAGGATCGGAATTTGATTTCTCTGTTCAGCAAAGAACGGGTTATAGAACTGATCCGATACTTTGTGCTCTTTGACGCCAATGTAAAGAAGATTTGCCGGTATCAGCAGTATTTCGCCATCAAAGAGATTATCAAGACCATTCAGCAGTCGGACGAAAAGGGTAACCGTCAAAGCGGCGTGATCTGGCACACCCAGGGCAGCGGCAAGAGCCTGACCATGGTTATGCTGGCAAAGTATATCTTAATGGAACTGTCCGACTGCAACCCGAAAGTGGTCGTTGTCACTGATCGCAAGGAACTGGATCGGCAGATCGCAGCTACATTTGCACACACCCGGCTCAATCCGGCCAGAGCCACCAGTGGACGGAATCTGGTGGAGCTGCTGAATAGCGGCAAGGCGGATGTGGTCACTACCATCATCAATAAGTTCAACACCGCTGAAAAAATGGAGCACAAGAACTTTTCACGGGATGTGTTCCTGCTGGTGGATGAAAGCCACCGCTCCAACTATGGTCTGCTGGCCACCAAAATGAGAACGGTGTTCCCCAATGCCTGCTACATTGGCTTTACCGGTACTCCTTTGATGAAAAAAGAGAAGAACACCATGGCGAAATTCGGTAAGTTGATCCACAAATATACTATCAAGGACGGTGTGGATGACGGAGCCATTGTGCCGCTCATTTACGAAGGCCGTTTTGTGGAACAGAATGTGGATGAGGCTAATATAGATCTCTGGTTCAAACAGACTACCAAACGGCTCACGGAAGCGCAGCGGGATGACCTTTCACGGAAATGGAGCAGTATCCGCCGCCTAACCTCCACTGATGCTCGTATCAAGCGGATTGCTCTGGATATCAATGAGCACTTCATTGAAGGGTACAAAGATACCGGCTTTAAGGCTATGCTGGCCACTAACTACAAGCGGGATGCGATTCGGTATCTGGAGTGTTTTGAGCAATTTGGGGATTTGAACTGTGCCGTGGTGATCTCACCGCCTGATCTGCGGGAAAGTGTAGACGATATAGACGAGGGTGCCGACGATAAGGTCATTGCCTACTGGAATAAAATGATGAACCGCTACGGTGACGCAGATGCCTACGAAGAGGCAATGAAGAACCAATTCTGCGCAGGAGACATCGATATTCTTATTGTGTGCAGTAAGTTGCTTACCGGTTTTGATGCTCCCATCTGCCAGGTGCTCTACATCGATAAAGAGTTGAAAGAACACGGTCTGCTCCAAGCTATAGCCCGCACCAATCGTCTGTATGAAGGCAAGGACTACGGCCTCATTGTGGACTACCGTGGACTGATTGAAAAGTTGGATACCGCTATGGATCTGTACAGCGGTGCCGGGCTGGAGAACTTTGACAGTGGAGATCTGAAGGGCGTTGTGGTGGATGTCATGTCGTCTGTGGCTGGCCTGCGGGAAGCCTATACCCGGTTGACGGAACTGTTTGCAGACTTAAAAAATCCACGCGACACCGAAGAAGTGGAAGTTTTTCTTGCTGACGATAAGAAGCGAGAGAACTTTTATAATTTCCTCTGTGCTTTTGGCAAAGCGTTGAATATGGTGCTGAATGCGGAACAGGCGTATGTAGCCATTCCGAAAGATGAATTGAAGCAGTATCAAAACACTTTTATCTTTTTTTCCAAGGTGCGCCGCAGCGTGAAAATCCGGTACTGCGATGCCATTGATAACCGGGAATATGAGCCGCTGATGCAAAATCTTCTGGATACACACCTCTCGGTAGCTGGTCTGAAACAGATTACCAGCCCCATCGATATTCTGAACAAAGATGACTTTGAACGAGAATTAGAGGAATTAGGTTCGCTCCGTGCAAAGGCAGACGCTATTACCAGCAAATTGACCCGCAGCATCAGTGAAAAGTATCAGGAAAATCCTGCCTATTACGACAGTTTCTCCAAGCGTATCAAGGACGCATTGGAGCAGTACAAGGAAAAGGTAATCTCCGAGGCTGAATATCTGGCAAAGATGCGTACCATCATGGAAGACTATCACGCCGGAAAAAGCACCGTGACCTATCCGGAATCCATTAAGAATAATGTCCACGCCCAGGCGTTTTACGGTGTTCTGTCAGCAGTATTCGACGAAGCAAAAGAAGCGGAAGTGTCTCCTGATTTTGTTGCGGAGATTGCGGAAGAGATTACAAAAATTGTGGCCAACCACAGTCAAGTGGATTGGACCAACAACAAAACAATCCACGACCGAATCTCGCAGGATATTGATGACCTTTTTTATGACTACGAGAAAGAACGGGGATTAAAACTGTCTTTTGACACCATTGATAAGATCATCGAAAATGTCAAAACAGTAGCACTTCGGAGGTTTTGACAGCAATGGCACAGGAAAGAACCGTCGTATATGAAAACAACGAGATCCACTACCTGCTGGAGCAGAAGCAGGTAAAAAATCTCAATCTGCGGGTTCATAAGGATTGTATGGTTTATGTTTCAGCTAATCCGGATGTCCCGGCTGAAAAAGTTGACGATTTTGTGGTGAGCAAATGGGCCTATATTCGCTCAGCACAAAGAAAATTTCGTGAGATGGCGCAGTATGCCCCTCAACCCAAGCAGTATGTCAGTGGAGAGACTTTCTATCTGCTGGGCAGAGGAATCCGCCTGAAAGTGGAGAACAGTATGCGGGACGCAATTTCCTCTGATGGGATATATCTTCGTCTTTGTGTGAAAGACACGGAAGACTTTGCAAAAAAGCAAAAGATGGTGACCCGTTACCTGGATGAGCAGTGTCGATCCATTTTCGGTGAAATTATTTTGGAAACCTACCCCATATTTCAAAAATATGGGGTACCGATGCCAGAACTGCGGATTCGGAATATGGAGACCAGGTGGGGATCTTGTCTGGCCAAAAAGGAAATTGTTACGCTGAATAAGAGGCTATTAGAAGCCCCACGCAACTGTATCGAATATGTTGTGATGCACGAGTTTTGCCACTTCGTTCACCCCAATCATTCAAAGCAGTTCTATGCGTTCCTAACGATGCTGATGCCGGACTGGAAACAGAGGAAAGAGACCCTGGATAAAAGCGCAACTTTCTGGTTGTGAAATTCTGTAAGCACATCCGCCAGAATAACGAAGTTGGTACTCCGTTCAAAGAATTGCAGCAAGTTTTACCGGGGCTTGATCGAAACCAAATCCGCATTTTGATGAGAGAATTGCGTGAAAGCGGGAAGGTTTTCTGTGAAGGAACAACAAGTGCCGCAAGGTGGTTTGCGTCCAAATAATCCAAAATACTAACGAATCTTGGAACCAACTTGGAACTGACTTGGGACCAACTTTGAACTAACTTGCGACCTAATCAGCAAAGTGCGTGCTGACGATTAAAGCGGATGGCGGATCTCATAAATCTGGGAGCAAGCAGGCAGTGCGGGACGCGAAGAAAAACTCCATTCTGGAGAAGTGCGGCGTCCCGCTGCTGCGACTGCGCACAGATGGCAGCGGGGAAAAAGAGAAAATCAAAAATGCGCTAAAGAGGGAATGATTATGCCGAGAATTATCAGGAACGTAATCAGATGCAAAAAATGTGGAGAAGTCATCGAGAGCGAAACCGTTCATGATTTCAAGTTTTGCAGCTGCGGTTCCTGCGCCGTGGATGGTGGCCGCGACTACCTTCGCAGATGCGGAAATCGTGAGGATTGGGAAGAACTGTCCGAAGTGGAAAAGGTGGAAGACAACGGCGCATTGACTTGATTTTGAATGATAGAAATTGAGGGATAGAACCATGCCTCTTGAAATCGTAAGAAACGACATAACGAAAATGGCTGTAGACGCCATCGTCAACGCGGCGAAGGAATCTCTGCTGGGCGGAGGCGGCGTGGATGGCTGCATCCATCGCGCGGCGGGGCCGGAGCTGCTGGCCGAGTGCCGGATGCTGGGCGGCTGCCGAACCGGCGAGGCCAAGATCACCGGCGCGTACCGCCTGCCGTGCCGCTACATCATCCACACCGTCGGCCCTGTGTGGAACGGCGGTAAGTACGGCGAGCGGGAACAACTCGCCTCCTGCTATCGCACCAGCCTTGCGCTGGCGAAAGAGCACGGCTGCGAAACGGTCGCCTTTCCGCTGATTTCCTCCGGCATCTTTGGTTATCCAAAGGATCAGGCGCTTCGCGTGGCGGTGGACACTATCGGCGAGTTTCTGCTGCACAACGACATGACGGTCTATATCGTGATCTTTAGCCGCACGGCGTATCAGATCAGCAGCAAGCTGTTTGCCGACATCGCCGAGTACGTTGATGACCACTATGTAGATGCGCATACTGATTCCCAGCGGGAGCGCCTGCGCCGGAGGGGCGTCGTCGAAAGCCGGATGCTAACCGCCTATGAGGACGCGCCCGTGGCGGCCTCTGGGCTGGACGAGGCGCTTGCGCATCTGGACGCCGGATTTTCGGAGACGTTACTAAAGCTCATCGACCGCAGCGGAAAAAAGGACGCAGAGGTCTACAAGAAAGCCAACGTAGACCGCAAGCTGTTCTCTAAGATTCGCAACAATCCGGACTACAAGCCCTCCAAGGCAACAGCCATTGCCTTTGCCATCGCGCTGGAGCTGAATCTGGATGAGACCCATGATCTTGTCGCCCGCGCAGGCTATGCTCTCAGCGCCAGCAGCAAGTTCGACGTCATTATTGAGTATTTCATCAGGCAGAAGAAGTACGACATCTTCGAGATCAACGAGGCGCTGTTCGCCTTTGACCAGAGCTTGCTGGGAGCGTGAGGAATGAAAATTATACTCAGCCGAAAAGGTTTTGACTCTGCGAATGGCGGCATCGTCAGTCCCATTTTTGAAGATGGTACAATGGTTTCGTTTCCCATTCCCAGCGATGATGAGGATACATATGATTCTCTTTACTACAATGGAATTCAGTATTCTCAAATATTGCGAGATCTGCGATATAAGGGCGGAGACCACTGTCATCTGGACCCTGATTTAGATTTAGGGCGACGTAGGGAGCGTATCGACGGATGGTTCCCCGCATTTGGGCAGCGAAATGCTGCGGCTGCTTACTTGAAGAATATCGGTGTTGCACAGGGAGACATCTTCCTGTTTTTCGGGAATTTTCACTTTGTGGAATATCAAAACGGAACATACCGATATTTGCGGGATCGTAGTGACTTTTACCGGGAAAAAGACCTCCAGGTGATTTGGGGATACCTTCAGGTGGGGGAGATCATCTCTGCGCCTGAAGAACAGAGAAAAGTTTGGTGGCATCCGCATTCGTCTAATGGCAGAGCGGACAACTCAACAAATGTGATTTTCAAAGCAGCAGAAAGGCTTTCTTTGGATAAAAGCAAGCCTGGCGCAGGAGTACTGCGCTTTGATAAAAAGCGGGTGTTGACGCTGGAAGGTGCCGCAAAGGCAACTTGGGCGAGGAATGAAGTATATGATGAGACGCACATATACGGGAAGAGATCAAATTGCGCTAAAAATCCTGATAGTGGATTGTACTACGCAGGTATTTGGCAAGAGCTTGGTTTGAAAGAATCTGATGCCTGTACGGAATGGGCAAGAAATATACTTTTGTAATAGAAGGAGCGTGAGTAACAAATGATTACAGATGAACAAATACGCTTATTCTCACAATATTGTTCAGAAAACTTTGGAACAGAGCTAAAAAGCGTTCGTAAAAGCGAGCGTTATCAGTCTCTGCCCATATGTGTTCTTGATTGTGTTTATTCATTGAGGACTAAATATTATGCAGTGACTGTTCCTGTTCTACAACGGTATGCCGATACATATATGGGAGGTAATCTGTACGCTGGGCAGGATACATTATCTGATTTCATTACTCACATAAAGGAATTTAGCGATTGCTCTGAATTTGCAAAGACTGTACTAAAAAATAATCAAGTCTTAAGCGGTCGAAATAAGGCTGAAGTATGCTATGAGATTGCAACAAAATTACATGAGCTCTTGAACATGGATACATTTGATGATTTTCGCAATTTTGAAAAGGAAGCTCTGCTTGAAATTGTTTTGCGATCAGTGAGAGGAATGGGAGACGCCGGGGTAAATTATATGTTCATGATGGCAGGAGATCCTAACCGATGCAAACCGGATGTTCATATTCACCGCTGTATAAAAAATGCCCTTGGCACCGATGTTCCAAATAACGAGTGCCAGATACTGTTCAGAGAAACTGTCAAAAAACTAAAGGATAGCGGCTATCCTGACTTGACAGTCAGGAATTTGGATAGTGTAATTTGGAATAAATATCAAAAGAACCGGTCGATATTCTAAATGTCGCCTCGCAGGCGACCAAACCCTCCTTCGAATGCGCTACCATGTGAGCGTAATCAAACGAAGGAGGGCTTTTTTATGACGGAATTGGTTTTTATTTTGGATCGCAGCGGCTCTATGTCGGGGCTGGAAACGGACACCATCGGCGGCTTCAACTCCATGATCGCC
>ERZ809152.908-NODE-908-length-13424-cov-3.965068_pt1 | contig 13424 bp, 9 predicted proteins | sample MGYA00520518_ERZ809152 | MGnify/ENA primary metagenome ERZ809152 (study PRJEB31570, sample SAMEA3212996) | Homo sapiens | biome: human-gut; feature: human gut; material: fecal | place: Sweden | collected 2011 ...
CTTGGTTGGGAAATGTACGAAATAAAGGACGATGAAGTACATCCTTCTGAAAAGTTTAAAAGACTAATGAAAGAAAAGAACGCAGGTATGCTGTGGGCAACTTATCGTGCGGACCCTTGGACTAAGAAGACATTGGAAAATGGACTTAATCCCGAACTGGCTGCCAAAGCCGGCAACGCATTGCAGAAATATGTGATTGAAAATACCCGTTTGGGTATTCCCTTATTTTTGGCTGAAGAAGCGCCTCACGGACATATGGCGATTGGAACGACCGTTTTTCCAACCGGCATAGGGATGGCGGCAACTTGGTCACCGGTACTGATTGAAGAAGTAGGAAATGTGATTGCTAAAGAGATTCGTTCACAGGGTGCACATATCAGTTATGGTCCTGTACTGGATTTATCTCGTGATCCTCGCTGGTCACGTGTCGAAGAAACCTTTGGTGAAGATCCTGTATTGAGTGGACGACTGGGAGCGGCGATGGTCATAGGGCTAGGTAGCGGAGACCTATCCCGTGAATATGCTACTATCGCTACCCTGAAGCATTTTTTAGCTTATGCGGTACCGGAAGGTGGACAAAACGGTAATTATGCATCGGTAGGGACTAGAGATCTGCACGAAAACTTTCTTCCTCCTTTTCAGGAAGCGATTGATGCGGGAACACTCTCTGTAATGACCTCCTACAATTCAATAGATGGTATCCCCTGTACGGCTAATTATTATCTGCTGACACAATTACTGCGTAACGAGTGGAGATTCCGTGGCTTTGTTGTTTCAGACTTATATAGTATTGAAGGAGTCCATGAAAGTCACTTTGTTGCTCCTACTATAGAAGAGGCAGCTATGCAGGTCGTTTCTGCCGGAGTGGATATTGATTTGGGGGGCAATGCATTTATGAATCTTACTCATGCCGTTCAATCCGGAAAAATCAGTGAAGCAGTGATTGATACTGCCGTATGCCGGGTATTACGGATGAAGTTTGAAATGGGTTTGTTTGAGCATCCTTATGTGAATCCGAAGTCTGCAACGAAGGTGGTACGTAGTGAGGAACATATCAGACTGGCACATAAAGTGGCGCAATCATCTATCGTATTGCTGAAGAACAAGAATTCGATTCTTCCTTTGAATAAAAAGATTAAAAAAGTGGCAGTTGTCGGACCTAATGCGGATAATCGTTATAATATGCTGGGGGACTATACAGCTCCGCAAGAAGATGAAAACATAAAAACCGTGTTAGACGGAGTGATCTCCAAACTGTCTCCTTCTAAGGTGGAGTACGTGCGTGGATGCGCTATTCGTGATACGACAGTGAACGAAATAGCGGAAGTGGTGGAGGCAGCTAGCCGTTCGGAAGTTATAATAGCGGTGGTAGGAGGTTCCAGCGCACGCGATTTCAAGACGAGCTATCAGGAGACGGGTGCAGCAATTGCTGACGAAAAGAGTATCAGCGACATGGAATGTGGCGAGGGGTTTGACAGGGCTACTTTGACTTTACTGGGAAAACAACAAGATTTATTGAATGCATTGAAGGCTACCGGGAAGCCACTGATCGTTGTCTATATTGAAGGTCGTCCGCTGGATAAAGTCTGGGCATCTGAGTATGCCGACGCATTGCTGACCGCTTCTTATCCGGGCCAGGAAGGAGGGTATGCAATAGCTGATGTTTTGTTTGGAGATTATAATCCTGCCGGACGATTGCCGGTTTCCGTCCCCCGTTCTGTTGGACAGATACCTGTCTATTATAATAAAAAGGCTCCCTGCAATCATGATTATGTCGAACAGGCTGCTTCTCCATTATACACTTTTGGCTATGGGTTGAGTTATACCACTTTCGAATATTCGGATTTACAGGTAATGCGTAAATCTCCCTGCTATTTTGAAGTTTCATTCAAAGTGAAAAATACAGGAAGCTATGACGGTGAAGAAGTGGCACAACTTTATCTGAGGGATGAATATGCTTCAGTAGTTCAGCCTCTCAGACAATTAAAGTGTTTTGAACGCTTCTTCCTGAAAAGAGGAGAGGAGAAGGAAATCTTTTTCACTTTGACCGAAAAAGATCTGTCCATTATCGACCGGAATATGAAACGTGTTGTGGAAACAGGAGATTTCCGGATAATGATTGGTGCCTCTTCGGATGACATAAGACTAACAAAAGATATTTCTGTAGAGAGTCTGTGAGTGACGAAGAGACTTATTTCTAATCTGAGTTTATAAACATGGAACAGGCTGATTCTGAATAATCACGAGTCAGCCTGTTTTTCACTTAAAACCTAAACCTTGTATTTACTTGCTGTTATAAGCCGTCAACATCCAAACCAGCTTTTCCTGTTCTTTCAGATAATCGCTCATCATCGAAACGGTTACTTCATCTCCGGCTTGTGAAGCGATAGACAGAATCTTGCGTTCTTCACCGATCAGATAACTGATAGACTGTAGTATGTTATCCAGTGCCTGTTCTCCGTTGCTTACCTTATCCACTTCGTTAATATTGGCTACTTTCAGATAATCACTGAATTTGTTGGCAGGAGTACCGCCCAGCATCAGGATACGTTCTGCGATTTCGTCCACTTTTTCGGCAGTGTCATCATACATCTTTTCGAATTGGCTGTGAAGTACGAAGAAGTCATGCCCTTTGATATTCCAGTGGAAACCGCGGAGGTTGGTGTAATATACTTGGAAGTCTGCCAGTAATTGTTGCAAAGATGCTACTACGTTGTTTGCTCCCGATTCGTTCAATTTGATAAATTCTAAAGTTTTCATATTCTATTTGTTTTTAATGATTTATATTCGTTTTCTTTTTTCTGTACTGCAAAGATAAGGCGGAAAATGCTTGTTGTCAAACTGATAATTTCTATCTTTGCATAGAAGAAATCTATAACTTAATCATATTTGATAGATGACGATACAACAATTAGAATATATATTGGCGGTTGACCAGTTCCGTCATTTTGCCAGAGCGGCGGAATATTGCCGCGTGACGCAGCCCACGCTGAGTGCTATGATCCAGAAACTGGAAGAGGAGCTGGGAGTGAAGTTGTTTGACCGTACGGTGCAGCCGGTCTGTCCCACAGCGATTGGAGAAAAGATCATTGATCAGGCACGTGTCATTCTGGCGCAGACGGCGCAGGTGAAAGAAATAATCAGTGAAGAGAAACAGTCACTGGCAGGCGTGTTCCATTTGGGGGTATTGCCTACCATAGCACCTTATTTACTTCCCCGCTTCTTCCCTCAACTGATGGAAAAGTATCCGGAACTGGATATACGTGTCACGGAAATGAAAACACAGGATATTCAACAGGCATTGCATGCCGGAGATATCGATGCCGCAATTATAGCCAGCAAACTGGAAGACACTTTCCTGAAAGAAGAAACACTTTTTTATGAAACATTCTTCGGATATGTTTCCTGCAAAGAACCTCTGTTCAAGCACGACGTGATACGCACTTCCGATATAACGGGCGAACGTCTCTGGCTATTGGACGAAGGGCATTGCTTCCGTGACCAGCTTGTACGTTTCTGCCAGATGGAAACGGTCAAAGTCAATCAGATGGCCTACCATCTGGGAAGTATGGAAACCTTTATGCGTATGGTAGAAAGCGGAAAAGGAATCACCTTCATTCCCGAACTGGCTGTTTCGCAACTGAACGAAGAACAAAAGAAACTGGTACGTCCGTTTGCCATTCCCCGTCCTACACGGCAGATAGTGCTTGCGACCAATAGGGATTTTATCCGTCATAGCCTGCTCAATGTACTCAAAGAAGAGATACTGGCAGCAGTACCCAAAGAAATGCAATCCCTGCAATCCATTCAGTACTTGCTGTAATATTGTTTATTCCTGCGTACTGCTTCCGGCTGTATGGCGTTTCAACCATCGCCCAATTTCAGCTCCCTTAAAATAGATAATGAGGGAGCTGACTATGATAATCATTCCTGCAACGGTACTGAATGTCGGATACTCTCCCGGGAGCATGATCCAGCTAAGTATGGCGCCCAATATCGGGTTGATCAGTCTGCACATATTGATATCACTCACTTTGGCTCCTTTACTCTGTAAGGCGATAAACCAGAAACTGAAAGCAAAGACCGAGATAAATACCAGAATAGAAAGACTGATATAGAATCCGGCAGGCTTTCCGATAAATGAATGATACCCTTCCGTACCTAATCCTACCATATAGATGAGCAGTCCCCCGAAGAACATCTGCACGGCATTCAGGAAAATAGGGTTTACCTTGCCTTTATCTTCCGATACCGAAATTGCGGAATATCCCTGAAAGATGATACTGAGCAGCAGAAGTACAATTCCCGTGATCCCTTTCCAGTCCAGCGGAGCACCATTGCTGCCCATGCCTACGATAAGCAGCAAACCGATGAGGCTGACAATAAGGCTGATAATCTTGTGCACATTCAGCCGGTCATTGCTGGCCAGCAGATGGGCTAGCAGTACATTGATCAGAGGTGTCATTCCCATAATGATAGAAGAGATAGCCCCGCTGACGAAATCGACACCGAAATAGAAAGCCGTGTACCCCATAAACATATTGATCAGGATCAGATTCAGAAACAGTTTGCTGTGCTGGCGTATTTCCTTCCACATCCCCTTATGCCAGGTATAAGCAAAAAGAATGATGCCTACAGTGGTAAAGCGGATTCCTGCAAAGTTCATCGGCGAAAAGTCGTAACTCAGTCCCTGCTTGATAAACGGATTGACGATAGCCCATAATACAGAGGCCAATATAGCATAAAAAAGTCCTTTTTTCATTTTATGGTTTGGTGGTTTTATTCAAAAATGCTGCAAAGATAGTAATAATTAGGCACATACATTTTGAATCTAGGTATTAATTCCTTATATTTGGAGAATCAACCATTTTTTATTTAGTAATATGAAAAAATACATTGCAGAAATGATCGGGACGATGGTGCTTGTCCTGATGGGATGTGGAAGTGCTGTTTTTGCCGGCAGTATGGCTGGTACTGTAGGAGCCGGCGTGGGAACGGTCGGCGTTGCTTTGGCATTTGGACTTTCAGTAGTGGCGATGGCGTATGCTATCGGAGGGATTTCGGGATGTCACATCAATCCTGCTATTACGCTAGGAGTATTCCTTTCGGGTCGTATGAATGGAAAAGATGCGGGTATGTATATGCTTTTCCAAGTTATAGGAGCGATTCTCGGTTCGGCTATTCTTTATGCCCTGGTGACCACCGGCGGGTACGACGGGCCGACGGCTACCGGTTCCAACGGCTTCGGTGACGGCGAGATGCTACAGGCATTCATCGCAGAAGTAGTCTTTACTTTCATTTTTGTATTGGTGGTGCTGGGGTCTACCGATCCGAAGAAAGGGGCGGGAGCTTTCGCAGGCCTTGCCATCGGTCTTTCTTTGGTATTGGTGCATATCGTATGTATCCCTATTACAGGTACTTCCGTCAATCCGGCACGTAGCATCGGTCCGGCATTGTTCCAGGGTGGAGAAGCGTTGTCGCAGTTATGGCTGGTTATTGTGGCGCCGTTTGTAGGAGCGGCTGTCAGTGCGCTCGTCTGGAATTATTTCGGTGACAAGAATGAAAAGAAATAATAAGAAGAAATAAACGGATCACTTTATGATAAAATTAAGGGCGAGAGTTTCACAACTGTCGCCCTCTTTTGCGTAATTATATATTATAATAAAAAGAGTGTTTCTATAATTACTAGATTTAATTAGATGCGGGGAATTTCACTTCATAGAATTTTTCCCCATTATATAAGGTCTTGACACGTATTCTGAGTCCTTTCTTGCCTTTCATCTGATCTTGAATCTTATCCAGTTTGAAAGATATATACCCTTCGCCCAGACGGTCGGCGGTGTCGCCTTCGTCGTTATGCCGGAATTCAAGATTGATATACTCATCGTTGGCATCATTGGCAGCAGGTTCAGCTTCCTTGTTGTTGATGACCAGATTCAGGAAATGTTTCTTGTCCTCGCTATGCGTGCCGTAATATTGGAATTCGATTGTCAGATATTTCTTGTCTTGGGTAATCCACATATAAGTAGAATTGATTTTATCGTCTCCGATCTTCTCTTCCGTATTTTCTCCTTCCCCCATAGTCACGATTTCTTTGGTCAGGATCTCTTTTATTTCTCTTACCTGAATATTATAGTCATATCCCTTCACCGGTTCTTCCAGCTCTTTGAATATCACAAAGGCGCGTTGCCCGTCTTTATTCTTGTCACTGATCCATCCGTTTCCATTGCTCGGGAACATTGTTTTTCCATCATCCAGAGTGAAATAGAAATCCTTGCTATCCGGGCTGATCAGATTGATGGTGCCGATGACCAGTGAATCGGATGAGGAGTCATCATCCAGACACGACTGAAGTATCGGCATTGTGGTCATAACAGCAATAAAAAATGCAATGAATTTAAATTTCTTCATATACTATAAAAATGTTTTTTAATGAGTACTATTTACTTGCTTTGTACTCTGAAAATGCAAAGGGGGAGAAAATATTGCATTTGGATCTGTTAAAGAAACAAAAGTTGCAAAAGAGTTGTTCTCTCTGTGCAGTATTTCTATCTTTGCTGCATTTATAAGGTAAACACGTGTATAAGCAAATGGAAGAATTTGAGTTGTCGGAACAATGCAGGCTGGGAAATAATCGAGCCCGCAAAGAATTGTATGAGCATTATGGAGGGCGTTTGCTAGGCGTCTGTCTGCGCTATACCGGCGACCGTGATACAGCTCAGGATCTGCTTCACGATGGTTTTATAAAGATATTCAGTTCTTTCGACAAGTTCACCTGGCGGGGTGAAGGCTCACTTCGGGCCTGGATGGAACGGGTGATGGTCAATACCGCTTTACAGTATCTTCGGAAGAGTGATGTAATCAGTCAGTCTACGCCTTTGGAAGAAGTACCCGAAGATTACGAGGAACCCGACGCTTCGGCTGTAGAGATGATTCCGCAAGCGGTATTGATGCGATTTATCGAAGAGTTGCCGGCAGGATACCGTACCGTGTTCAACCTTTACACCTTCGAGGAGAAATCGCATAAGGAAATAGCACAGTTGTTAGGTATTAATGAGAAGTCATCGGCTTCGCAATTATTTCGGGCGAAGAGCGTGTTGGCTAAGAGAGTAAAAGAATGGATAATGAATAACGGATAGGTAGAGATATGGAAGAGAAAGAATTATGGATGAATAAGTTGAAGGAGAAGCTCGGGGATTACTCGGAGCCGCTTCCTGCTTCCGGTTGGGAACAACTGGAAAAAGAACTTATGCCTCCTGTGGAGAGGAAGATATATCCTTATCGTAAATGGACGGTAGCCGCTGCGGCTGTCATTTTATTGGCTTTGGTGTCATCGGTCAGCCTGTATTTCCTCGGGACTCCTGCTGCTGATGAAATTCGTCATGCCAAGACTCCGGCGTTAGCCTCTGTACCGGATGTTTTGCCGGATGCGCAGCAACCGGATATGACAGGAACAACGGTAGAACCGGTAGTGCGTCCGGTAGTGAAGAACCGCATCGCGAAAGCAGAACGGAACATTCCCCAACCGACGGCAAATATCGACGAACCGGTGAAGAAAGAAGAGCAGCAACCTTCGGAACTGAACGCTCAGACCGGCGACCGGAAAGAAAAAGAAGAAGTGGAACCGGTGGAAGAAACGAAGGCCGCCCAGCATAAGCCCGCAGATACGGAACAACCGAGAAATAAGCCGCGCCGCCCTTCCAGCAGAGACAAACTGCATATTCCGGCAGAAAAGGCATCTTCACAGAAAGGCACATGGTCGATGGGACTTTCGGTAGGTAACTCCGGTGGTGCTTCTACAGAGTTGGGATCGGGCATTCCTTCTTATATGTCCCGTGTGAGCATGGTATCGGTATCAAACGGTCTGCTGAGCATACCCAATGATCAGCAATTGGTCTTTGAAGATGGAGTACCTTATTTGCGTCAGGCCAATCAGGTGGTCGATATGGAACACCATCAACCTATCTCCTTCGGATTATCTGTCCGCAAGAGTCTGGCGAAAGGTTTCTCTGTCGAAACAGGATTGACTTACACCTTGCTTTCTTCGGATGCAAAGTTTGCGGACAGCGACCAGAAGACCGAGCAGAAACTGCATTATCTGGGTATCCCGTTAAAAGCGAACTGGAACTTCCTTGATAAGAAACTGTTTACTCTTTATGTATCTGGTGGAGGTATGATTGAGAAATGTGTTTATGGTAAGCTGGGCACAGAGAAGGAAACTGTGAAACCTTTGCAATTCTCCGTCTCCGGTGCAGTCGGCGCACAGTTTAATGCTACCAAACGGGTAGGTATATATGTAGAACCCGGTGTTGCTTATTTCTTTGATGACGGTTCCGATGTACAGACCATCCGTAAGGAAAATCCGTTCAACTTCAATATTCAGGCGGGTATCCGACTTACTTATTAGTCAATATAGTTGAGCTATATATTTTAAAAGCGATATTTTACCAATAACGGTTAAAATATCGCTTTTAAAGTTTTATATGCAGAAACTTTGCTGAAAAATCGGAAATCTGAGAAAATATTAATATCATTGTCATTTGTAACTTTATACCTTTGTTTCAAAATACGACACTATGGTTGATTTTTCAGATGAAAAGTTCTTATTAGACGAGATCAGAAAAGGTAATAATCAGGCATTTGAATATCTTTTTAAGGCTTATTATCCCCGTTTGCGCGGCTATGCTATTCGTTTCGTGGAAGATGAAGAGACGGCTCGTGATATTATTCAGGAGTGTTTTCTGCGTTTTTGGGAGAAGCGGGAGTTGTTGTCGGCTGTATCGGTCACCTCCTTACTTTTTGCAATGGTACGCAATGGATGCCTGAATTACTTGAAGCATCTTTCCATTGTCGAGAAACATCAGATAGAATATCTTGCATCCATTGATGGTGAAGAAAGGCTCTATTATGCCGACTTCACGCTAGATGCAGAGCACAAACTACTATATGACGAATTGCAGGAACAAATCAACCTTGTCATCGGGCAGCTGCCCGAGCGTTCGCGGGAAATCTTTCTGATGAGCCGTTTCAAAGGACTGAAGAATCGTGAAATTGCAGATAAACTTCAGATATCGACTACGGCAGTCGAGAAGCACATTGCGAAAGCATTGAAAAGCTTCTCCAAACACTTCAAAGACAAGTATCCGGTAGACATTTATATTATGATTGTTGCCTGGGTGATTATGAATAATAAATAAAAGAAGAAAATATAAACCATTGATAATTAGATTGGAAGAGCAGGGACTGAAAAATTCCTGCTTTTTTCTTTGTATGGGTGGTTGGGTAAAAGAAATAATAGTTGTTACATCTTATAGAAAGTGAAATTATGGAAGAAAAGAAAAACATTCGTGAGTTGGCCGTTCAGTATTTCGAAGGAAGAATCCGGCGAAAAGACGAAAAACTATTGTTTGAGTATGTCGGACAAAGTGAAGCAAATCGCACGGCATTCAGACAGTGGGAAAAGGAGTGGATTGCCTCGGGCATTACCGATTCCAATACCACGAAGGAGTGGGAGACATTACAACGCAAAATCCGCACGCAGGAAGCCATTATCCCGATGCTGGGTATTTCGAAAACGAGATTTTCCGTCTGGCGGAAAGTGGCTGCTGTCGCAGCCATCGTACTTCTGACTATAGGAGGAACCCTCGGTGTCCGGCAACTCTCTTCCTCATTGCAACCGGAAACGTACTTTGTATGCGAAACTCCTTATGGCGAGAAGAGTAAAGTCGTTCTGTCTGACGGTACAGTCGTTTGGCTTAATGCAGGTTCTACACTGAAGTATTCGAACAAGTTTAATACCGCCAATCGCAGAGTCGAACTGAACGGTGAAGGATATTTTGAAGTCACCAAGAAAGCGGGAGCTACTTTCATCGTGCAGACACATGGATATGACGTCGTTGTGAAAGGAACAAAGTTCGACGTATCCGCCTATGATGACGATCCGTTCATTTCCACCACTTTACTCGAAGGTTCGGTCGAACTGAATTATAAAGGCAGTCAGATAAGGATGTCTCCTGGAGAGTCCATGAGATTGAACGTAGAAACAGGAAAATTCATCCGTACCCAAGTAAACGCTTCACAATCAAAAGCGTGGGCGGAGAACCGTATAGAATTTGATCACATTACATTGAAGGAACTGGTTGCAAAACTATCCCGACAATATGATGTGAATATTCGGCTGGAATCGGAAGCTGTAGGAGACAAGACATTCCGTATTTCTCTGCGTAACAGAGAAACAATCGGAGAGGTGATGACGGCTTTGCAAGAGATTATCCCGATAACCGTCGAACGTAAAGGCAAGGATATATATATCAGAGAATAATTTCCATTTCGTAACAACTATTATTAAATTAAATCGAGAAAAACTATGAACAACCGAAAGAGCTTATTACGGCTGCTTCTTTTAGTTTCATTCTGTCTGGCGACAGTGACTTTGCACGCCCAGGTCATCAACAAGACATTCAAGAATGAAACATTGAAGACAGTATTGAAAGAAGTTGAGCAACAAACAGGTTTATCTGTCATCTATAAGACAGATGAAGTGAATGAGAATAAAAGAATTACGGCAACTTTCAAAAATGCATCATTGGATGAGGTGCTGAATAAAGTCTTGGATAAGGATTTGACTTATAAGTTGCAAAACAAGATGATAGTCATCTTGAAAAAGACGCAGAAACCTCATGACGGCAGTACAAAGAAGAACATCAAAGGAACCGTCGTGGATGATAAGGGCGAACCGATCATTGGGGCCAGCGTGGTAGTGAAAGGAACTTCAACCGGAATAATTACGGACCTTGACGGAAACTACACTATAAATGAGGTATCGGAAGATGCCTGGATTTCAGTCTCCTATATCGGTTATCAGAGTGTGGAACTTCGAGCTGCCGATAGTAAGAATCTGCTTCGGATTGTCCTGAAGGAAGACACTAAAGTATTGGATGAAGTAGTTGTCGTGGGGTATGGTGTACAAAAGAAAAGTGATATCACCGGTTCCGTTTCTTCCGTAAAGTCAGCAGAGCTATTGTCAGCTCCTAATGCCAGTACTGCGCAGGCATTGCAAGGACGTGTGGCAGGGGTTGTTGTGCAGAATTCCAGTGGTGCTCCTTCAGGATCGGCAACGATCCGCATCCGTGGAGCCAACTCGCTGACTTATGGAAATGATCCTTTGATCATAATCGATGGTGTTCAAGATGGGAATATCGGGAGCTTGAATCCTAATCAGATAGAATCCATAGAAGTATTGAAAGATGCCGCAGCCCTTTCTGTCTATGGTTCGAAAGGTGCGAACGGTGTTATTCTGGTGACAACTAAAAATGGGAAAACCGGAAAGCCGCAGGTCTCTTACAACGGTTTTGTTTCATTTGATGAAGTACGGAAAACCTTGCCTGCATTGAATGCAAAAGAATATGCCCTGCTGATGAATGAGGCTCAGGAAGAGAATGGGCTCAATCCTGTTTTTGGACCGGATGAGATTCCGTTGGAAGGAAACAGTACGGACTGGCAGGATAAGATTTTTCGGAATGCGGTTTCCCAATCACATAACATCAGTATCAGTGGAGCGAAAGAAAGCATTTCTTATTTCATAGCTGGAGGATATACCAATAAAGATGGCATTGTGCAGAATACCAATTTTAAACAATATACTTTTCGTGCAAACTTTAAAGTTCAGGCTACATCCCGTTTGAATTTGTCGCTGAATACGTTTGCCTCTTATGACGAGACGCACAATGGAGATTATGAACAGGCTATCAATGCAGCACTTCAATGGTCGCCTACGAAACGCATCTATGATCCCGATAGTGAAGGAGGATATACACAGCCGGGTGGAGGAATAGGACCGGTTTCATTATACAATCCGGTGGGGTATGCTTTGGAGATAGTGGACGATAAATCCGTTGCTTCTTTTAATGCTTCTTTAATGGGAGAATATAAATTCTGGGATTTCCTCAAATTATCTTCTTTGTTTTCATATAAGACTCATAGCGATACCAATGGGTATTTTGATAATCAGCGTGTCAATAATGGCGATATTAGAGATATTAACGGAAGTAAAGCCCAATCACGCTATATTGCTTTGCAAAGTACCAGTATTCTGACTTTTGATAAGGCTTTTGGTGATCATACCGTTCAGGCTACCGGGGTATACGAAGTGTTGAAGGATAATTATCAGAGCACATCTGCTTCTTCCAGAGGAATCCCGGTGGGAATGGGATATAATGGAGTGCAGTTCGGTTCTATTTTGCAGGCCCCTTGGGTGGAATATTCTACTACGGTGATGCAGTCTTTTATGGGTCGCGTGAATTATAGTTATAAGAATAAATATATGTTTTCCGGATCGATTCGTTATGACGGAGCCAGCCAGTTGGCAGAAGGAAACAAATACGACAATTTTACAGCATTTTCGTTAGGATGGAATCTTATGGAAGAGAAATTTATGAAAAGGCTGAAAGATATGGTACCGGAGTTTAAAATTCGTGGAAGTTACGGTACGGTAGGCAATGCGGCAGTGCCCGCTTACTCTTCTCATTTAAAGTTTTATCCGGGCATGGACGATAGCGGAAACCCGACTTTGGCAATATCAGATTTAGGCAATGAAAATCTGAAATGGGAACGTACCCGTGAGTTGAACATCGGTATAGACAGTCGATGGTGGGGAGGGCGTTTGAGTTTCTCAGCCGAATATTATAACAAGAAAACCACAGACCTGTTGATGTGGCAGAAAGTGCCTTCGGTATTGGGTGTCAGTTCCATCCTTACCAATGTCGGTTCCGTGTCCAATAAAGGATTTGATATCATGTTGGGTGGCATTCCTGTCTCTACCAAACATTTTAAATGGGACATAAATTATACATTGAATATCAATAAAAATAAGATTCTCGAACTGGACGGGCTCTCCAATACGCTTATTACAACCGGTGCCGATTATCCGGGATTGGTGGGTTCTTATGTCCAGATGGTGGGACAACCGATGGGCACATTCCTCGGATATACCTTTGCCGGTGTTTGGCAGAAATCAGAAGTTTCGACGGCTGCGCTTTACGGAGCAAAGCCCGGAGATGCCAAATATGTAGATATCAACCGTGATGGAAAAATAGATAAGGATGATATAGGCATTATCGGTAATGCCCAGCCGAAGTTGAGCTTCGGATTCAACAATACATTTACGATTTTTGATTTCGACCTGAATATTTTCTGGCAGGGAGTATCCGGTAATGACATTTATAATCAGAATCGTATCCGGCGTGAGACTTATTCGTCAGATGCATTCCCGACCAGTACGGTTATGAAAAATCATTGGACACCGGAAAATCCGACAAATATTCCTGCTTTTTCGGGAGCAGAGTATGTTAATTCTTCCCGTTGGGTGGAGAAGGGAGACTATTTGCGCTTGAAAAATATCACATTGGGCTATCGTATTCCGCACA
>ERZ809152.917-NODE-917-length-13344-cov-3.843028_pt1 | contig 13344 bp, 13 predicted proteins | sample MGYA00520518_ERZ809152 | MGnify/ENA primary metagenome ERZ809152 (study PRJEB31570, sample SAMEA3212996) | Homo sapiens | biome: human-gut; feature: human gut; material: fecal | place: Sweden | collected 2011 ...
GCCCCTCCGCCGCCGTCTGCTCGATGGCAGGCAGAATGAGGCTCCACACGCTCGCCGCCGTCATCACGCCCGCCGCAAAGCCCAGCAGCGCGCCCTGCGCGCGCTCGCAGACCGCACGGGCAAAAAAGAATACCGTCGCGGCGCCCAGCGCCGTCATCAGGAAGGTAAAGGACGTGCCGAGCCATGCCAGCATCAGAGGTCGGAGCATATCAGTTCATCGCCTTTACGGTTTGTCAGGCGGAAGCGCGCCTGTATGCCAGTATAGGCGCGGGACAGGCAGCGCGTGAAAAAAGAGCGCGGAGATACTCTCCGCGCTCTTTCCCTATTCATTTTACTGCATCAGCTGCGCCACCATGTCGGTGTATGCGCCGGGGTCTTCAAGCGGCAGTCCCGCGATGAGGTTCGCCTGCTCGTAGAGGATCTTGGCGTAGAGCGCCGCCTTGTCGCGGTCGCTCGCCATCGCCGCGGCCATCGCCTTGACGGCCGGATGCGCGACGTTCAGCTCGAGGATCCGCTCCGCCTTGATCGGCTCGGGCATCTGGAAGTTCTTGAAATACTTTTCCATCTCGAAGCTGAAGCCCTCGCCCGCCGTCAGGCAGACAGGGTGGGTCTTCAAGCGGTGCGAAACTCTGGCTTCCTTGATCCTGTCGCCGAGCGTTTCCTTGACAAACTGCATCAGCTCCGCGCTCTCGCCGTCGTCCTTGTGCTCCTCTTCGCCGCCAAGCTCAAGGTCGCCGTCGACGATGGAACGGAAGGGCTTTTCGTCGTAGTTCATCAGGGCTTGCAGGGTAAATTCGTCCGTCTCGCCCGTGAGATAGAGGATCTCGTAGTCCTTATCCTTCAAAAGCTCGGTCTGCGGCAGCTTATCCACCGCCGCGACGCTCTCGCCGGCGGCATAGTAGATGCACTTCTGGTCTTCTTTCATGCGCGAAACGTATTCCTTGAGCGTTGTGAGCTTCTTCTCCGTGGAGGAGTAGAACATCAGCAGCTCCTTGAGCGAATCCCTGCGCGCTTCGCCGCCGTCGCTCACGATGCCGTAGCCGAGCTGGCGGCCAAAGTTCGCGTAGAACTTCTCGTAGCCCTCGCGGTCGTCCTTGAGGAACTTTTCCAAGTCGGCGCGCACCTTCTTTTCAAGGTTCTGGCCGATGACCTTGAGCTGGCGGTCGTGCTGTAACAGCTCGCGGGAGATGTTCAGGCTCAGATCCGGCGAATCGACCACGCCGCGCACAAAGCGCAGATAGTCAGGCAGCAGCGAGTCGCACTTGTCCATGATGAGAACGCCCGCACTGTAGAGCTGCAAGCCCTTTTCGTAACCCTCTGTGTAGAAGTTGAACGGACGCGCGGAAGGAACGAACAGCAGCGCCTTATAGGTGACGTTGCCCTCGGCGGAGACGGTGATCGTGCGCTGGGGCTTGTCGAATTCGCGCGTCAGCTCGGAATAGAACTTGTTGTACTCCTCGTCCGTCACCTCGCTGCGCTTGCGCTGCCAGAGCGGCACCATGGAGTTGACGGTCTTGAGCTCCTCAACGGTCTCAAACTCAGGCTTCTCCGGGTCGCTGCCCTCCTTGACCTTCTGCTCGGGCATCATCATGCGGATGGGATAGCGAATATAGTCGGAATACTTCTTAATGAGCGCGTGCAGGCGGTAGGGCTCGAGATACTCGCTGTAGTTCTCCTCGTCCGTGTCGGGCTTGATGTGCATGATGACCTCGGTGCCGACCGTTTCCTTGTCGCACTCGGTCACGGTGTAGCCGTCCGCGCCGGAGGACTTCCACTCATAGGCCTGCTCCGAACCGTACTTCTTCGTGCGGACGGTGATCTCATCGGCCACCATGAACGCGGAGTAGAAGCCCACACCGAACTGACCGATGATGTCGATGTCGGCCTCCTTCTTGTCCTTTTCCTCGGTCTCTTGGCGGAACTTGTAGGAGCCAGACGACGCGATGACGCCGAGGTTGTTTTCAAGCTCTTCGCGGCTCATGCCGATGCCGTTATCAGAAACGGTCAACGTGCGGTTTTCGCGGTCGAGCGACACGGTGATGGCGAAATCGCTGCGGTTCATGCCCACCTTGTCGTCCGTCAGCGCGACATAGCAGAGCTTGTCAATGGCGTCGCTCGCGTTGGAAATGATCTCGCGCAGGAAGATCTCCTTGTGCGTGTAAATGGAGTTGATCATCAGATCCAGCAAACGCTTGGATTCTGCTTTAAACTGTTTTTTTGCCATAAAAGCATCCCTCTCTGAATGATATTTGAACCCAAGTATAGCAGATATTCCCCGCCATTTGTTACCGTTCCGTGAACTTTTAGCACTCTCGCGTTTCAAGTGCTAACGTCGAATCATCGTCGTTTCCCGGCATTTTCCTCATTTCTTTTCCCCGCTCTCCGCAAGGTAGAACGGCATGCAGAGGGAAGAATTTCCCCTCCGGGCTGTATATCTTGTCAATATCGTAGAAATGACCGCTTTTTCCGGTTTTTCTATTTGGGTAATATGCGATATTGACATATTCCGCTTCGCGCGCTAAAATTAGCCCATCAAATATGAGAGATACATGAAAGGACGTCATGCTATGTTCCGTTTTGCTTATGCAAATCAGAATACCGCTTCCGCTTCTGCCGCCTGCGCAGAGGCCGCTTCCTGCTGCACCTCTCGCTCCTCCGCTTACAACTGCATCGTTATGGGCGCCATTATGATGGCGTCCATTATTATTTTCCGCCAGATTACCATCATTGCCATTTCCATTCTGGTACTGGTTCTTCTGGCCATTCTTTCGTGCGTCACCCCGACAAGATGCGATTGCTGAGCACTTTTTCCAAGCGATACAGCAAAGCGGTTCTGCCGGGATTGGCGGAACCGCTTTTTTGTATAAACAAACCTGTCAATTCTTGAATCAAAGGAGATACAAAACGATGAAAAAGAAGTTTATGTGCATGTTCATGGCAGCAGCCATGACGCTCTCGATGGCCGCCTGCGGCTCCAAGGGCGACGACAGCAGCAACAATGATGCCAGCACCGACGGCACCGAGACCGGCGAGGTCCAGACCTTTACGGTCGGCACCTCCGGCCCGCTGACTGGTGACAACGCGATCTACGGCGTGGCCGTCAAGCAGGGCGTGGAGCTGGCCGTCAACGAGATCAACGCGAGCGACAGCAAGATCAAGTTCGAGTTCCTCTCTCAGGACGATGAGGCCGACGGTGAAAAGGCCGTCAACGCCTACAACAACATGATGGACAACGGCATGCAGGTGCTCGTCGGCCCCACGACCACCGGCGCTTCCATCGCCGTTGCCGATGCCTGCTACACCGACCGCACCTTCATGCTGACCCCCTCCGCCTCCTCCACCGACGTGACCGCGGGCAAGGACAATGTCTTCCAGGTCTGCTTCACCGACCCCAACCAGGGCGTTTGCGCTGCCGACTACATGGCTGAGCACTACGGCGATGCCAAGATCGCCGTCATCTACCGCAACGACGATGCCTACTCTCAGGGCATCCGCGATGCTTTCGTGAAGGAAGCGGGCGACAAGGGCCTCTCCATCGTCTATCAGGGCACCTTTACCCTCGATACCTCCTCCAACTTCTCCGTCCAGCTCGCCGCCGCGCAGACTGCCGGCGCCGACCTCGTTTTCCTCCCCATCTACTATCAGCCCGCTTCCGTGATCTTCGCGCAGGCCAAGGCCATGGGCTATGCCCCCACCTTCTTTGGTGTGGACGGCATGGACGGCATCCTCAATATGCCCGGCTTTGACACCACCCTCGCTGAGGGTCTCGTGCTGATGACCCCGTTCTGCGCCACCGTTGAATCCAGCAAGGGCTTTGTCGACGCTTACGTCGCCGCCTACGGCACCACGCCCAACCAGTTCGCCGCCGACGCCTACGACGGTGTGTACATCGTCAAGGAAGCGCTTGAAAAGGCCGGCTGCACCGCCGACATGAGCAACGAAGAGATCTGCGACGCGCTCGTTTCCGCCATGACCTCCCTCAAGTTCACCGGTCTCACCGGTACCGACATGACCTGGAACGCCGAGGGTCAGGTCTCCAAGGCCCCGACCGCCTACGTCGTCAAGGACGGCCAGTACGTTGAGGGCTGATCCCCGCAAAGATACCAAATAGACCGTTTATCTTCTCTCTCACGGAGCGAAGGGTCGCCGGGAGGAAAAAACCTCCCGGCGGCCTGCGCCCTGCTTCTATGGCGGAAACGAAGGCAGCGCCCTTCCTCTCTGCCCTTGTTTCTGCCACAGACGTTTCCCCACAACTCCAACGAGAAAAAAAGAGGTGCCATCCTATGGAATTCTTATCCTATCTCATCAGCGGCATCAGCCTCGGCAGCGTGTACGCCATCATCGCCCTCGGCTATACGATGGTCTACGGCATTGCCAAGATGCTGAACTTCGCCCACGGCGACGTCATTATGATCGGCGGCTACGTTTCCTTCTGCGCGATGTTTTATCTGGGGCTTCCCAACATCGTGGCGGTACTGATGGCTGTCGTCGTCTGCACCGTCCTCGGCATCGTCATCGAGCGTCTTGCCTACAAGCCCCTGCGCTCCGCGCCGAGCCTCGCGGTGCTCATCACCGCCATCGGCGTGAGCTATTTCCTCCAGAACTCCGCGCTGCTCATCTGGAAGGCCGCCGCGCGCTCCTATCCCCCCGTGGTCACGGGCGCTGTGAAGATCTTCGGCGGCAAGCTGACCGTTTCCTACATCTCCCTTCTCACGATCTCCGCCTGCGTCGTCATCATGATCGCGCTGACGCTCTTTGTCAGCAAGAGCAAGATGGGCAAGGCTATGCGTGCCTGCTCGGAGGATAAGGCGGCGGCACAGCTGATGGGCATCAACGTCAACGCGACCATTTCCGCGACCTTTGCCATCGGCTCGGCGCTCGCGGCCATCGCGGGCGTGCTGCTCTGCTCGTTCAACACCTCCCTCATGCCCACCACCGGCTCCATGCCCGGCATCAAGGCCTTTACCGCGGCGGTGTTCGGCGGCATCGGCTCCATTCCCGGCGCATTCCTCGGCGGGCTCCTGCTCGGCATCATCGAGGCCATGGCCCAGGCCTATATCTCGACGAACCTTGCAAACTCCATCGTCTTTGCCGTGCTGATCGTCGTGCTGCTCGTCAAGCCCGCAGGACTGCTCGGCAAGTACGTGCCGGAGAAAGTGTGAGGTGGCCGGAATGACAAAGAAAATGAAACAGTTCAACTCCCTCAAGAAAACCACCAGGGTCGACTTTGCGACCTATTTCGGCGTGATCGCCGCCTTCGTCATCGTGACGGTGCTGCAAAGCAACGGCTCTCTCAAGCGCTCGGTCATCGGTCTTCTCGTGCCGATCTGCTGCTATATGTCCATGGCCGTTTCGCTGAACCTCACGGTCGGCATTCTCGGCGAGCTGAGCCTCGGCCACGCAGGCTTTATGAGCGTTGGCGCGTTCTCCGGTATCGTTGTCTCGCAGAGCCTTGCGGGACTCATTCCGAATGGTCCCGTGCGCCTTGCGCTCTCGATGTTCATCGGCGCGCTTCTCGCCGCGCTCGTCGGCCTTCTCATCGGCACGCCCGTGCTCCGCTTGCAGGGCGACTATCTCGCCATCGTGACGCTCGCCTTCGGCGAGATCATCAAGGAGCTTATCAACTGCCTCATCATTGGCTGCGATGAAAAGGGCCTGCACTTCGTTTTCAATCTCTCCGGCAACAAAACGGTCGATGACCTCGGCCTGAGTGCGAACGGCACGGCCATCATCAAGGGCGCGCAGGGCGCGACCGGCACCGCCACCATCGCAAGCTTCACCGCAGGCTTCATCCTCGTGATGCTCACGCTCTTCGTCGTGCTGAACCTGACCCGCTCTCGCGCGGGCCGCGCGATCATGGCGATCCGCGACAACCACATCGCCGCGCAGGCCATCGGCCTCAACCTGACGAAGTACAAGCTTCTGGCATTCGTCACCTCCGCCGCCCTCGCGGGCGCGGCAGGCGCGCTCTTCGGCCTGAACTACTCTTCTCTCCAGGCCACGAAGTTCAACTTCAACCTCTCCATTCTCGTGCTGGTGTTCGTGGTGCTCGGCGGGCTTGGCAACATCTGGGGCTCGCTTATTGCCGCCGCCGCGCTCACCATCCTGCCCGAGGCACTGCGCCCGCTCCACGACTACCGTATGCTCATCTATGCGATCGTGCTGATCTTCGTCATGCTCGCGACCAATAATCCGCAGGCCAAGGCGTTCTTCGGCAGGCTCTTGCCCCACCGCCGCACCGCCGCTGAAAAGGAGGACTGACCATGACTCAGAATATGCCGCAAAAGCAGAAAACCAAGCTCGTCCCCGTTTTGCGTGAACCAGCGCTGCTGACCGAGCGCGACGCGGATAAATCCCCCGTGCTCGAGTGCATCGACCTCGGCATCACCTTTGGCGGACTCAAGGCGGTCGACAACTTCAACGTGACCATCGGCCGCACGGAGATCTCCGGTCTCATCGGCCCGAACGGCGCGGGCAAGACCACGGTCTTCAACCTGCTCACCAAGGTCTATCAGCCCACCCACGGCACGATCCTCTTAAACGGCAAGGATATCCATGACCTCAGCACCGCGCAGGTCAACCGCGCAGGCATCGCCCGCACTTTCCAGAACATTCGCCTCTTCGGTGAACTGAGCGTGGAGGACAACATCACCGTTGCGATGGACAACCAGATGCACTACACGATGCCCGAGGGCATTTTCCGCCTGCCCCGCTTCTGGAAGGAAGAGCGCGTCATGCACGAGCGCGCAATGGAGCTTCTCTCCATCTTCCACATGGAGCACCTTGCCGGTGCCAAAGCAAGCTCGCTGCCCTACGGTGCGCAGCGCCGCCTTGAGATCCTGCGCGCGCTGGCAACCAACCCGAGCCTTCTGCTGCTCGACGAACCCGCCGCCGGCATGAATCCGAGCGAAACAGCCGAGCTGATGGAAAATATTCTCTCCATTCGCGACACCTTCCATATCGCGGTGCTGCTCATCGAACACGACATGAACCTCGTCATGAACATCTGCGAGGGCATCGCCGTGCTGAACTTCGGCCGGATCATCGCCAAGGGTACACCAGAGGATATTCAGAACAATCCCGAGGTCATTGAAGCCTACCTCGGCAGAAAGAAGGAGGCCTGACGATGAGTCTGATCTTACAGGTGAACGATCTTCACGTCTACTATGGCAGCATTCACGCCGTCAAGGGTGTTTCCTTTGAAGTCAATCAGGGCGAGGTCGTCACGCTCATCGGCGCGAACGGTGCGGGCAAATCGACCGTGCTGAACACGGTTTCCGGCCTTCTGCATCCCAAGTCCGGCAGCGTCGTCTTTGAGGACAAGGACTTAAAGGGCGTGAGCGCGCACAAGATCGTCGAGCGCGGTCTTGCGCAGGTTCCCGAAGGCCGCCATGTCTTTTTGCAGATGACCGTGGAGGACAACCTCGAAATGGGCGCCTATACCCAGCCGAATGCCAGCATTGCCGCGGGCATTGCCGATGTGTACGAGCGCTTTCCGCGCCTGAAGGAGCGCCGCCGCCAGATCGCCGGCACGCTCTCGGGCGGCGAGCAGCAGATGCTCGCCATGGGCCGCGCGCTCATGTCGCACCCCAAGCTTTTGATGCTCGACGAGCCGTCCATGGGTCTTGCGCCCATTCTCGTCGAGCAGATCTTCGACATCATTCGTGAACTGCACGCCGCAGGCACAACGATCCTGCTCGTCGAGCAGAACGCGCAGGCCGCGCTCTCCGTCGCTGACCGCGCCTATGTGCTCGAAACAGGTCGCATCACCCTCTCCGGCACCGGCAAGGAGCTGATGGAAAGCGACGCAGTACGCAAGGCCTACCTCGGCGGCTGAGTCCGTTTTTCAAAAAAGAGTCGTTCGGCAGAACGGCTCTTTTTTTGCGCAATTTCCGCTTCCTGCAAAAAATGCGCCGCTTTTCGTGCATTTTTCGCTTGCTTATGCTATACTGTGCGCATCAAATACGCTGACCCTGCCGCGCACGGCGGGAAACGATCGGAGGAGCGCCATGTTCAAAATACTCATCGCCGAGGACGACCGCGAGCTGCGCCAGCTTTTCGCCCATGTGCTCACCAAAAACGGCTATATCTCCGTTTCGTCGAGAAAGGATAGCTTGCTGTCAACGGAGAGCTGATAGAACCAGCCGATGTCCCACAGATAAAAAATCAGTACGCTGCCAAGCAGCGTTCCGACAAGACCAACGACTAAGCAAGCGATGCCCTTTCGCTTTTCTCTCTGCCATTCCTTCTTATCCATGTTTCTTACTTCACGCTGCGATAGATAAAGGTGACGATCTGGCCTCTCGTGCAGTTGTTGTTGGAGCCGAACAGGCCGCCGCCGATACCGCCGGTGACATCGTTCTTCTCAGCCCACTTGACCGCGGCCGCGTAGTAAGCGTCAGAGGCCACGTCGGTGAAGGCGGAATTGCCGCTGGCAGCGGGGCTGCCGCCTGCGCGCCACAGGAAGGTGACGATCTGCGCGCGGGAACAGGTGGCGTCGGGGCTGAACGTGGTGTCGCTGGTGCCTTCGGTGATGCCGTTTTCTATCGCCCACAGCACCGCGTTGTAATAATAGCTGCCCACGGGAACGTCGGTAAGCGGCATGGCGCGGGTTTCAGGCTCGGGACTGCCAGCTGCACGCCACAGGAAGGTCACAGCCTGCGCGCGGGTGCAGGGCAGGTTGGGGGCGAATGTATAGTTGCCGATGCCGCCGGTGATATCCCTTCCGACTGCCCACATCACGGCATCGTAGCAGAAGTCGCTGGGGGCCAGATCGGAAAAGGGATTGGGGAGGTCAGGAAACTCTTCCTTAAAGCTGGCCTCCACGGTGACCTTGTCGGCGGGCATGATGAAGCTGTACTTGCCGTCGCCCTTGTCGGTCAGCTTGCGTTCCTTGTCCTTGCCGTCCAGAACGGTGAGGCTATCCAGCACATAGCCCTTATCGGGATCGACCGTCAGAATGACGGTGGTGCCCTTGGCTGCGGACTTGTGGCTGGCGGTCACATCGCCGTTCTTGGCGCTTTTCACGGTGATGGGATAGGTGGTCGCGCCGGTACCGGTGCCGCCGCCGGTGAAGGCGTTCTTCTCAAAGATTGCCTTGACCTCCACGTCGCCGTTTGGCATGAGGAACTTGTTGTTGGCGATTACAAGTCCTGCCGGAGATAAGACCTGCCACTCCTTAAAGTGGTAGCCCTCTTTGGGCATGGCGGTCAGGGTGATTTCCGTGAGCGCCTCGGCGGCGGAAGGAGTTGCGGAGGCTGTGCCGTTGCCCTCTGTGGTTACGGTGACGGTGTGGGCAGTGGGGGTAATAACGCTGTTTTCCCACAGCGCCTTGATCTCGGTATTCTCATTCACTGTGTAGGAATCTCCCACCTTGTACTCCTTGCCGCCGATCTCCCAAGCCTTGAACTCCTGATCGGCGGGAGCAGTGAAGCCGCAGGAGGGCAGGATGTAATTTGTCTCTGCCTTGACGGTCACGGAATCCATGCTGCCGCTGCCGCCGTTGCCGTCAAAGGTGATGGTACAGTCAGCAAGCGGCGCACCCTTGCCCACAGTGACCTCTGCATCGGGGCTGGCAAAGTGGTTGTGATCCTCCGCATAGCGGACGAAGTAATTGCCGGCAGGCAGGTTTTCAATCTCGATACCCTGCTGCTCCACCTTTTCCGTAGAAACACGCGCATAGAACGTAACCCGGAGTGGCAGATCGTAAATGGTTTTTCCCTGCCGAATCTGCTCTCGAAGCCATCTAATTGTTACCATCCGTACTGACCTCCTCAGTTATTTTGTTGACGGTTTCAGTATCAGATGTAAATTGCCGTTTGTCAAAAAAACGGGAGCTGCTGGCAGAAACATACGTTTCTTCCGAAATCAACTCCCGCTTCCATAGTCGTTTTAATAAAGCCAAAGCAATCTCGCGATCAACCTCCGTCACTGTCTTAGCCCCCCTTCCTTATATGCTATGGGATATGAGCCGAAAAAATGATGGACGGTCACCGCAGATATTCTTCCTCGTGTTTCATTTTCAACAGAAATTCTCCAATCTACACGGCAATATAGCGCCGCCCTGATACTCATGATAGTTTTCGCCTCATTTGTAAATTGTTATTGGCAAAACCGGACGGCGGTTGGCAGCCGCCCACGGGAATCTCACCCCGGCCCATGCTGATGGGTGCGCCGCGCAATGCTTTGAGGGCGTTCAACGCGGGAGTATCGTTAGCTGAACGGAGGTCATGGCCATCTGTGATGCCACACACAGATGCAAACTGGCTGAATCGCTCGCCCAAATTCTCCTTTCCGTGCGGATCATGGCGCGCCATTTGCTGGGCTTTGCTCCGTCCAGGTTCGTTATCCGGTTGCCTATGAAATTTTCAAGGTACAGCATATCCGCGTTTTCAGGCGCGTGTGATATTTGGCTGTGGATCAGCCGGGAAAGGCTCCTATCGGGTGATAAGAACCTTTCCTCGCGGATGCACAGGCCCGTTGCAGAAGCGTGGAAAGGGGGACACGCTCCTGCACGGGCTGCTATGGGTTTTAGGCTGTTTTGTTTACCTTGAAGTCAAGAATCTTAGTAATCAGTTTGGTTCGCATCCTGCATACCTTTTCTTCATCGAGGCAAAGGTGCGGAACACCGTTTTCGTCATACAGGGTTCTGGTTGCCAGAGCCGCAATATAACGCTCATAGTGCTTCAGCACAGCATTGATCGCGTCCACATTGCCGGGCGCTGCCGCTTCGATGGTCGAGTAAGGCAGCAGAGATGCAGCAGCGTTACTCAGATTGCGCGCCATCTTTAGTGACCTCCATTTCTTTTTTCAATTCCTTGAGGGACTGAGCGCGCTTGTATTGCACGGTGCGGCGCATCATGTCCAGCTTGTCCGCGATTTCCTGATCGGTCATATCAAGGAAATGCACAAGCAGAACAATATCACGCTTATCGTCCGGCAGCACCGTCAGGGCATTGGCGAGATCTTCGTTTTCGATAGCCACATCATAGCCCTGCACATGAAAATGCATCTGCTCGGACGGATACTTGTCCAGCACATACATTTGGCGCTCCTGCTCCTCTGACAGCTCCGAAAGGGATACCTCATGGTCGGAACGCCACGCGATATGACGCTCATAATCGCGGGCTTCTTCACGCAGAACCTTCCTGCAAAAGCTGTCGAACTGATGTCTAACGGTTTTCTTTTGGGATGGTGTCAGCTCCAAGAGTTGTTCACCTCCTCTCATGCACCGAGAGGCCGGCTTTCTTCCCCTTTCGCTTCTATCCCGAATGGAAGGTGCGGTTTTGGCAAAGTTTTCGGAAATATTTTTGAAATTTTCCAAAAATATTTCCTTGATGGGGGATTCTGGCGGATTTTCCGCCCCGGAAGAGTTTGTTTCAATGCCTGAACGATGATCTTTGAAACAAGACATTTTTCCACTTCCTCCATTTCTGAAAGAATTGAAAACCCGGTTTCAGAAGCTGGAGGAGATCCCCGAGAGCGAGGATAGCCCCCCTCAAAAGGCAAAAAGGCAGCGCCTTACACGAACAAACTGTGTAAAGGCGCTGCTTTTTTAGTGGGAGCTTTACGCAAAGAGAAACCGCAAGGCAGCTCAAAGGCAGAGCCGCCTTGCGGTTTTGTAGGGTTACGCTATTCAGAGATGTGGTCAGTGTTTCTCTCCGCTTTTTTGCGATATTCGCGCTCACAGCGCAGATCAATCTGCACTCGCATGAAGCCATGAAACATCACTGAGAGGAACGGTAGGAGCAGGACAGCTCCAAACAACGCCTCTACGGTGCTCGGCGTTTCCAACGGCGAGGAGGCGCTTGCAGCGCTGGAGCAGAGCTATTACGACCTCATCATCTCCGACATTATGATGCCGAAGATGGACGGCTATGAGCTGGTGCGCTCCGTCCGCGAGAGCGGCTCGTCCATTCCCATCATGATGATCACCGCCAAGGACGCCTTTGACGATATGCGTCTTGGCTTTCTCTCCGGCAGCGACGACTATATGGTCAAGCCCATCAACATCGGCGAAATGGTGCTGCGCGTGAGCGCGCTGCTGCGCCGCGCGCAGATGGCGAGCGAGCGCCGGCAGGTCATCGGCGGCACGGTCATGGAATGCGACTCGCTCAGCGTCACCGTCGGCGGCGAGAGCATGGTGCTGCCGCAGAAGGAATTCATGCTGCTCTACAAGATGGCCTCCTTCCCCGGCCGCATCTTCACGCGCCAGCAGCTCATGGACGACATCTGGGGCTACGATTCCAGCACCGATACCCACACCGTTGATGTGCACATCGCGCGCCTGCGCGAGCGCTTCCGCGACAATTCCGACTTCAAGATCGTCACGATGCGCGGCGTCGGCTATAAGGTGGTGCGTTCATGAAAAAACGCCGCAACAGATTTCTTGATATCCGCGTGCAGTTCTTCTTCATCTGCATGGCAGGCTTTGTCGTCGTGGCGCTTCTGGCCGCGCTCGCAGGCTGGGGGCTGGAGCATCTCGGCGTCGATGTGCCGATGTTCGTCTGGGTGCTTATTTTCACGCTGCTGCTCGGCAGCGCCACGGCAGCGGGCTTCTCCATCGCGTTCTTCGCGCCCATCTCCCGCCTTTCGCACAGCATGAAGGAGGTCGCCGGCGGCAACTTCCACGTTCACGTGGAGACCAAGAGCATCTTTCGTGACATCCGCGACATTTACGACAACTTCAATCTCATGGTCAGCGAGCTGAATGCCACCGAAACGCTGCAAACCGACTTCATCTCCAACGTTTCGCACGAATTCAAAACGCCCATCAGCGCCATCGAGGGCTATGCCTCGCTCTTGCAGGAGCATCAGCAGTCGAGCGAGGAGCAGGCGGAGTATATCGACAAGATCCTCTTCAATACGCGCCGCCTCTCCACCCTTGCGGGCAATATTCTGCTGCTGAGCAAGCTCGACAGCCAGTCCATTCGTCCCCGGCGCTCGCGCTTCCGCCTCGACGAGCAGGTGCGCCAGTGCATTCTGGCGCTTGAGCGCAGATGGACGGAAAAAGAGGTCGACTTCGACGTAGACCTCGACTCCGTGGATTTTACCGGCTACGAGGGTCTTTTGCAGCACGTGTGGACAAACCTCATCGACAACGCCGTAAAATTTGGCCCGCGCGGCGGGCTCGTTCAAATACGCCTCGTGCAGGAAACGGGCAGCGTACTTTTCACCATCGACAACGAAGGCCCTGTCATCTCCGAGAAGGATAAGGCCCGCATTTTCAACAAATTCTATCAGGGCGACAGCTCGCACGAGTCCGAGGGCAACGGTCTCGGACTTGCGCTCGTGCGCAAGATTATTGCCATTCACGGCGGCGAAGTCTGGCTCGAGGATCCGGCG
>ERZ809152.923-NODE-923-length-13313-cov-4.031679_pt1 | contig 13313 bp, 10 predicted proteins | sample MGYA00520518_ERZ809152 | MGnify/ENA primary metagenome ERZ809152 (study PRJEB31570, sample SAMEA3212996) | Homo sapiens | biome: human-gut; feature: human gut; material: fecal | place: Sweden | collected 2011 ...
CCTGTAAGGGGCGTATAAACTCGCCGGTCCTTAGGCCGCGTATTTTGCGGCCTTAATACCGCAGCGTGTTTATCCGAGCGAGAGTGTCCCCTTTAAGGATTCCTGCATGGCTGGCGCAGAGGGAAGGAAATCCTAACCGGGGGCAGCCCCAAAAGCAGCGGCCGGAAGGGACAGGGGCATGTGCGAAGTTTGAGTATACTAAAGGAGGGATTATATGATATATCCACTCAGCACGCCGCTGTTGGAGTTCCTGATTTTATCCGTCGTCTCCAGAGACGACAGCTACGGCTACGAAATCAGCCAACAGTTAAAAACCGTTTCCAATACCAAAGACTCCACTCTTTATCCCATCTTAAAAAGACTCCAGGAAAATGGTCTGGTGGATACCTACGATCAGCAATTCCAGGGACGCAACCGGAGATATTACAAAATAACGCCGGACGGACGGGGAACCTGTGAATATCTGGATAACGAATGGAAAAAGTATGTGGATGCTATAAACGAAATTGCCTATGGAGGTGAGGAAAAGTGAACAGGACCGAATATATGAACGCGCTGGAAAAGCGGCTTCGGATTTTGCCAAAAGAAAATTTTAATGAGGCTATGGACTATTTTACAGAATACTTTGAAGATGCAGGGCCGGAAAGGGAACAGCAGGCCATCCAGGATCTGGGAAGCCCTGATACCGCGGCCGAACAGATAATTACCAATATGGCCATTCATAAGGCCTCTGTCCCGCAAAAGGGCCTGCGCAGAAATATGAACGCCCTCTGGATCGGCATACTTGCCGTCTGCGCCGTTCCCATCGCGCTTCCCTTTGCACTGATGCTTCTATGTGTACTCATCATGTTCCTGCTCTGCATACTGATGGTACTCGCCGCTCTTGCCATGGCCGCCTTTGCTTTCCTGATATGCGGGCCGGTTGCCGTTGCCGCCAGCTTCACCGTACTCTTTACTGCTCCTGCCACCGCGATCAGCTGCCTTGGCGCAGGACTGTTCTGTACCGGACTGGGGCTTCTCGCCGTATATGGTGTATTCCAGCTCTGCCGCTATGTCTTAATCAACCTGGTACGCCTTTTCGGGAATATTTTAAAAAAGAAAGGAGAACGTCATGCGTAAACGTAATAAATTTTTCATTTCCTGCGCTGTGCTTTGTGCCGCCGGTCTGCTTCTGTCGGTTCTCGGATGGGTGTTTGGAGGCCGTTTCAACGGTATAGGCTACCAGCCGGGAAAAGGGCTGACCGTCTTTTCTGCCAACAGCTATGGAAATTCCGAGAACGGCCCCTCTGTCCTTTCCGATACCATCAATGATTTGGAGGCCTTTACCAGCCTGGACATTAAAATCGATTATGCGGATATCAGCATTCAGCCATCCGACCACTATGGCGTGGAGTACCAGCTTGTCGCCTGGAATCCCCCTGTTATCCAGGTTAAGGACGGACAGCTAATGGTAAGGGACGGCAAGAGAAATAACAGCAGCCCGGTAATGTTCCTTTCCGGTTTCAATATGACTTTTTCCGGGAACTGGCCTTCCGCCAAAGAATATGTGACTGTTTATGTCCCTGCGGAAACTTACTTTACAACACTGAATGTATCCACCTCTTCCGGAGCCACCAAAATATCCGGACTTCAGGCAAAGGAGCTTACCATGGTAAATGATTATGGGGATGTCTCTCTCAGCGATATTTCCTGCACCAATATGGATATGAAACTGAGTTCCGGCAAATTCAAGGCCGAAAACCTGAACGGGGAAAGCCTGAAGGTTTCCAATGATTATGGGGACTGCAGCCTGGATAATTCAGCAATCACCGCTGTTACCGATCTTTCCTTAAGCAGCGGCAAACTGAAAATCAGCAATTCCTCACTGGGCCAATTCAGCGCTGACAGCGATTACGGTGATGTGGATTTGAATGAGATTTCCGCATCCGATGCCAGCCTTAAGCTCAGCAGCGGGAATATGACCGCTGACGCTTTCCTCTTCAGCAATCTTACCGTCAAATCCGACTATGGTTATGTGGATATCGCCCCTGCATCGTCGGAAAGCTACGGTTATGATTTAAAGACCGACTACGGTGAAATCAAAGTGGCCGATCACAAACTGGGTGAGGTTTACTATACCTTTGAGAAAGAATATAAAAACTGGATCCGCGTGGAATGCAGTTCCGGTGATATTATTATACGAAATAAAAAGTAAAATAACGGACCGGGGCAGCTGTGATTACAATCACGTAAGCTGTCCCGGTCTGTTGTATTTTCCAGTATAGAATACTTCCGATTCGCACATCAGCGGATATCATAGACACTTCTTACTCTTAACCCATCCGGCTTGCCGGAAAGAATACGCACTGTTTTTTCCCCGCCGTCCATATCAAAATAATTATCGGATAAAATCAGATCCTCATTCTCATTCCTGATTTCTACACCCTTTGCGTAACATTCCGCCTGCACTGTTATTGTATCCCCATCGCTGCTCACAGTCAGCCCGGGATCCATGAATTCAAAATACTTCGGCATGGTAAATAATACGCTTCCCTGTGAAACTGCGGCACCGTTTTCTCTCAGAGAATAGCTTACATATTCCCTGGACGCATCCAGATCGGGAAGCTCCCATTTCCGTGTCCATTCGGAGGAAAAAGGAGGGATGGTAAGAATTATATTCTCTCCGCCCAGTTCCCCGCCGCCGGCATCTCTCACTGTCCAGAAAACTTCCATATGCTTTTCTTCAAAGGTTTCATTGGAAATATTGAATCTTACGGACTTTCTGAAATCCGGCTTCTGTGCGTTAATATTCCGCTCCTGTGTCATCCGGCTTTCTTCCTCACAGGAAAGCAGCACCGGGGCAAAGAATCTTTTTGCATAATAATGAAGCGCTTTCCATCTGCCGTAATAATCAATGGAAGACCAGGAAGCCCCCGGCCAGATATCGTTCAGCTGCCAGTAAATGGCTCCCATACAGCGTCCTCTGTGTCTGCGCAGATGCTCCACTCCATTTTTTATTGCTTCGGCCTGAAGCATCTGAGAAGCATACAGCAGGGTCGCAAAGTCCGTGGGATAAAGGTATTCCTGTTCCATATAAGTCATTATCCTGCCATTCGCAGAATTATTACGCTGATGCTTTTCCATGACATAAGAAAAAATATTTCTGTCTCGGGGAAGGGTAAAGCTTTCTACGGTTTTCATCGTGGGAAACGACTGGAAGCCGAATTCGGAGAGATAGCGGAAATAAAATTTCCGAAACTCCGTTATGGGCTTTCCTCCATGCCAAACATCCCAATAATGCACATCTCCCCGGTCATAACAGTTCGGATCATCAAAGCCTCCTCCGGATGAAGGGCTTGCCGGCCAGTAAAAGGTATCCGGATCGTATTCCTTCAGCATTTTGGGAATAATGTATTCATACATCTTAAAATAATCACTCATCTGTTTTGGCGTATTTCCCCATCCGCCGCCGGCCACGAACATTTCCATTTCATTATTGCCGCACCAGAGCGCAAGGCATGCATGATGGCGCATCCTCCGGATATTGTCGGCAAATTCCGCCCTTATATTTTCCTCAAAGGCATCGGTAAGCTCGTAAACTGCGCAGGCGAACATAAAATCCTGCCAGACCATAAGCCCCAGTTCATCGCAGAGATCCAGGAAATAATCTTCCGGATAATAGCCGCCGCCCCATACGCGGATGGTATTAAAGTTAGCCATAACACAGCTTTCCAGCAGCTTCCTGGTGCGTTCCTCCCGGATCCGCCCGAAAATATTATCCTGCGGGATATAATCGGCGCCCATGGCAAAGACCTGCTGCCCGTTTACTTCCGTGGCAAAGCTTTCTCCATAGGCATCCTTTTCCCGCCGTATGGTTATGGTGCGCAGACCGATTCTTTTTTTCCAGGTATCAAGAAGCCTGTCCTCCGCAAACAGCCGTATTTCCACTTCATAGAGATTCGGACTGCCCAGGCCGTTAGGCCACCACAGCATAGGGTTGTCTATCCTGATCTCACGGGGTGAGCCTGTTTCCCTGAGTTTTGCACCGTCCGGAGCCGTAACCGATACCTCATAGAATAAAGGAAGGTCTTCCCTGCTGCCTTTTCCCATCTCTGCCTGAATGGCCAGTGTCACATTTCCCTCTTCATGCCTCTGCCTGATATGGACATCTTCTATCCAGGCAGCGTCCCTGTAACACACAGTCACATCCCTGAGAATCCCCCCATCAGGAATCCTGGGCCCCCAGTCCCAGCCAAACATAGAATGGGCCTTTCTTATATGTGCAAAGCCGTCCATGGCATCGATACAGCCTTCTGCCCGTACCTTTTCCTGGCAATCCCGGATATAGGAAAGTGCCGGGCGGAAAAAAATCTCCAGCAGATTTTCTTCCTCCAGAATATCTGTCACCTCATACTCATAAATACGGTGCATGTTTTCCGTATTTCCCAGTTTTCTTCCATTAAGATGTATCTCTGTAAGAGTATCCAGGCTTTCAAACCGCAGAATTGCTTCGGAATATTCCTTTTCCTCTTTCCGGAAAACACACCGGTATATAAAATAATTCTCCATAATGGCCAGGGCCTTCTTTTCATTATCCCTCCAGTAAGGGTCATCCAGCCTTCCGCCATTTGTCAGATCCTGGTAAATGGAACCGGGAACCCTTGCCGGAAGCCAGATATCCTCACCGGCTATTCTCATCTGCCAGTTATTATTCAATTTCTGAATTTTCATTTACTAACCCAAGCCTTTCTGATTCCGCTCCAAACACCTTACACTTCTTTGCCGATAATGTCTGTCAGGGCCTCAAGGATATTGGCAGCCGACCACATATTATAGGTAAACCAGGAACTATAGGGCGTACCGTCACTGTACCTTTCTGTTACCAGGCCGTCACTGGGGCACCAGCGTTCGGAAACCACTCCATACCTTCCGTATCCGGTTTTCTCAGGATAGCATTCCAGGTTCTGCATCAGCCAGGCTGTACTGTCATCCGCCCTGGAACGGTGATATTCATCTCCGGTCTGATCTGCCAGATATCGTAAATCATCATCTGCGATCACCCCCATCGGATGAATATGGGGATTGGATATACTGGTGACAGAACCCCCGCAGGCATTCCAGCCGCTATTTACAGGGGCGTATTCCGGTCTCGTCCGGAAACCGTATCTCCACAAATATTCGTAACAGGCGCCGCTCTCCAAATCCTCCAGATATTCCTTCTCTCCGGTTATTTCATGAAGAAGCCTTGTACCGCGGATAAACGCCAGATTTCCTTCTTCGTCCACCGCCTTCCAGGTATCCATGGGTGTTCCGTAGCAATTCAATTCCTTTACATATCTCCGGTAAAAGGTTTCTGCCTTCCGGGCACTTGCCAGATAGGCTTCTTTTCCGGTCAGCGAATAGGCATAAGCCATACAGGGAAGGAACCAGCAGCCGGCAAAACCGTCCCAGTCCAGCACTTTTTTCTCCTCCGTACTGTATGTATAACCATAATTTCCATCTTCCCCCTGAAGCATACACATGGTATCCAGCACCTTAAGACAGGTATCCAGCCAGTTTACAGGATAAGCCTTTCCTCTCTTTTTCAGGAAGCAGACTGTTTTCAGGATTTCATGAACCGCCTTTCCATTGTTATAGGCACAATGGCAGTCGGAGGCTATATGATACCAGATCCACCACCCGTTCACCAGGGAACCGGAGGAATCAATGGGAGCCACAAGATCGTTCAGCAGGCCGGAAACCGGATGATATGCCCCCACTATCTGATCGATCAATTCTTCCCCTGTTTTTGCCTTTCCAAAAGAGTCCCGGGAAACCGGAAGCAGTTCCTCCGCCGCCACAAGAGGGCAGGCAAGCTCCCCGATTCCTGTCCAGCCTATTTCATATACCGGCCTCCATGCTTTCAGTTCGGTGTTTTCCGTCGGCTTACAGGACATATCCGTGTAAGCCTGCCACTCCTCGTTCCAGTTCAGACGGATAAAAGCATCCACCATCGCGGCTGCCGCTTCCCCCAGGCTCTTTTTATAAACAGCCCTCTCATGTCTCTTCCCATATTCTTCCCGGATCATCTGATGGATTGCCTCTTTCCCTCCGTGAGGATACAGATAAACGGAACCTCCGGCAGATGCCTGCAGGGCATATTCCGAAGTGGGCTCTCCTGCATTTCCCTTGTCCACAAAGGTGGAAGGGAAATTTTCATAACCAATGGAAACTCCCACCAGCGCAGGGAGGCCTGCCTCTATACCGTTGTGTATGTATCCGCCCTGCACATCGGAATAGGGATCTATGGAAATACCCACGGAGAGCTCTCCCATGACCATTGCCGTCAGCGGCATGGCCGCTCTGTCCGCCCGGAACGCCCAGAGCGGAGAACAAAACCGGGTTCCCGGGTATTTATCTGTCAGACTGGGGAACTCTCCCGGCTTGACCCGGACAATATTATTGTCACCGTAAATATTGCAGGGAATCACATGGAAAGCTTCCTCTCCTTCTCCCTGCAGCCGGAAACGCAGCCTGGTGTTACAGGATGCCTTTTGTTCCAGCCTGTAATCGCAGCCATATTCCGTTTCCGTCAGCCTGAGGGAATAGGCCGCGCCTTCCTTTTCATAGAAAAAACCATTGTCATTTATGAATTCCTCCGGTATATCGTACCATTTCCCTTCCTGGCAATAGCTGCCCTTAAGGGACAGTCCCGCTGCTTTTAATTTATTCATTCCGCTTTTCTCCTGCTTGTCATTTTTACATATTCTCTGGGCGTCATTCCTTCATTTTTCACAAACGCCCTCTTAAAAGTAATTTCATTTTCATATCCGCAAAGCTGCGCTACTGCGGGAACATTATAGTTTTCCTGTTCAAAAAATATCTTGGCCTGCTCCACGCGGAGTTTATGCAGGTAATCAATAAAATTCACCTTCATGGTTTCCTTAAAGACCTTGGAAACCGTAGGCCTGGATACCCGGAAATGATCCGCAATATCCTGCTGGGAAAGTCCGGAAGAGGTAAAATGCGCTTTGACATATTCCACAATGTCATACCCCAGAGACTTTAGGTTTTGGTTTTCATTAAAGCTTCTTTTCAGTACCTCCAGGATTTCCAGCAATGCGTCCCACATGTTATCCACATCCTGAACCTCTTCTGCTTCCGCATATCCACAGGTATCTCTCTGCAGTTCAAACTGCATGTCCGCAGAAAACCGGTAGAACACCTCAAAAAGCAGTCCCGTAACCTTCCGGGCTTCACCGGGAAGCAGCTGTCTTCTCTGGTTTTCCTCCCTGATTTGCCTGCAGATTTCTTCCGCATCTTCAAAATGGCCAATCCTCATATAATTAATAATTTTTATTTCCAGTTCCAACGGATAGTAATATCTGATTTTATCCGGATTGTTTCCTCCCAGCATTTTTTCCCTCGCTTCATCATATGCCCTGTGAATTCCCTGGAATCCATGATGGGGCCGCCCGAAATACAGCTCCACATCCATATCCGGAAGCACTTCATCCACCATGATGCACAGCTGCTCCGTTTTTCTCAGCAGCGCTTCTTTTCCCTGCGCAGAGGGCAGAATCAGATAATACATACCCTGGGTATGGTACATTGCCACCGGAAAACCGTCCTTGTAGCAATCCAGCTGAAGCTGCAGCAGCGCTCCGATAAATGCCTTCTGTCTATCCTCTTCCCAAAACGGAAACAGTATTATCAGATAAGCCATATCCTCCTGAAACCCCAGATGATACTGCTTTATATGCTCCTTTATCTTTTCCTTTTCGCAGGTTCCCTCCAGAAGGCTGCCGAGAAAATCATCCTTTCCAATTTCATAATACTGATTGGCCAGGGATTCCATCCCTTCCTTTTCTGTGTTCAGCTCCTGATAGGATTTTTCGATATCTTCAAGGCCATATACATGGTGGGACTTCTTCATTCCGAACCGCTCTGCCAGGATGCTGATCGGCCTGTGTGTCAGCCTCGCAAGAAGATAAGAAGCCGCGAACGCAAGCAGCAAAAGGCAGCAGCAGCCTAAAATCAGAGAATAGGCCGCCGGCCCGCTTCCATTGATATAACTCATATCCACAGTGAATTCATAATTCCAGCGGTACATCCCTGAGGGCACCTCTTTCACAAATATCTGTTCCCCGGCGGTCTCCGCATCTTTGCTGTTCCATTCATAAACAGGCATACCGTCAAAGGACAGTCCAAACCGGACCGTGTCTGAAACATTGTCCCTGATAAACTTGTCAAACAGCTTTCCATCCACATAGATAAGCAAAACCTGTCTCGGCTTGTCATCATACTGCAGCTGCTTCACAATAATAAAATTGTCATAGCCCGCTTTCACCCGCTCATCGGTATACAGTACCTGGGTACTGTAATTTCCCTTCAGTGCCTCCATCAGTTTATCCAACAGCTCCGGATACAGGCCTGCGGAATTAAAGTACCTTTCACATTCCCAGAAGGATACCCTGTCAATAGCCATATTTTTCTGAGGGAACAGGACTGCAGTGGATTTGGCAATCTTAAGAATATCGTTCTCGTTGCCTATTGTCTGGGAAATTTCCTGTTTTTTCAAAGTATCCATCCGGGAATACAAAATATCGGACTGCGTCCCTGCATAACGAATCCAGGTACTGGATGCGATCTGGGTGGCAATCATATCCACTGTAGAAAACTTTTCATCCACCGCCTGTGTCATCCGTTCCACCTTACGCAGAAGCTCCTGCTGTACGGACGCCTGCCTTCCTTTTTCCAGCTGAAAGGAAATGATACCGCCAAAAACCAGTATCAGTACCGCCATCAGCCAGAAAAATGTGAGAAACAGATTCCTGAAAAACTTATTTTCCCAAAACCCAAACATAACCCCACCATCCCCCGAATTGATACAGCTATTATACACTTACGCCGGACGCGGAACAACTAAAGTGCTTCCGCTCCGGCGTTATTCTGATTTCTACTGCTGTGCCCTGTCGTATCTTTCCTGTGTTATGGAAATTAATTCGTCCAGGCCAAGCTCCTTCATGTCACTGATGTAAGAGTCCCAGTCATCCATGGATGCCTGCCCCAAAATCAGTTTGGTAAGCAGTTCCTGATAATAGGTGTCGAAATCCGCTTTGATTTCTGTCATCCGTTCCGTTTCCTCTTCCGTAGCCGCCGCGAGATTGGCTTCCGTATCCATTATTGCATAGCTGTATTTCTCTTCATTCTCATAGATATCCTTGATAACTTCCGCCTTTTCTTTAAAGCCGGTATCCGGATATCCCATCGTAAGGCCGGCCTCCTCACAGGTAATCAGCTCCTGCGCCCGATCCGTCACCTCTACCCGGGGAAGAATGGAATTATTTACCCACAGTGCCGGCAGCTTAGACATAATCTGTACTTCACTGATATCATTGGCCGGTAATTTCTTTTTCTTGCCGTCTTCTGTTACCTCATAGGTATAACCCTCAATACCGAATTCGGAAAGCACGCTGTACTCTTCACTAGCCAGATAATCGAGAAGCTTTCCTATCGCTGCCTTGTCTGCATTGGATGTTACCGCATACTCATAAGTTCCCTTCTGAATTCCGTTCTGTCTGGTGACAAGAGGATCGATCCCTTCCACTCCACGGCAGAGTGTCCCTACAAAATAAGGCGCCGCCTGTCCCTCTTTCACAATGACTCCCGGTTCGTCCCAGGTGGATATCCACCAGCTGCTGATCATGGAAACCTTATTCTCAGCCTTTTTCTCATTTCCCTGTCCGGAGGTTTCCAGCAGGCCTGCATCACACAGCTTTTTCATAAAGGCAATATAATCCTTCACGCCATCCTGGTACCAGGGGCTTGTTGCCTTTCCTGTATTATAGTCCACAAAACAGGCCTGCGTGCCCAGTCCGAAAAACTGTGCGATACCATTTCCGAATGTGTTATAGTCCACCGTTACGATTTCATCCGGTTCCCCGTTTTCATTGGCATCCTGCGTCTGGAAGGCAGAGAGCACGTCAAACAGTTCGTCCGTAGTTTCCGGTTTTTCCAGACCCAGCTTATCCAGCCAGTCCTTCCGGATCATCGACCCGGTAAAACCGCCCCATACATCGCCATTATAGTCCCCGATTGTACAGGCGGAAAGCCAGTAAATATTTCCATCCTCCATAACATTCAATTTTTCCACTTCCGATCCGAATCCCGTGGTAAAAAATTCTTTGGCCGTACCGTCGGAATAATTGTCCCAGATATCATTCAGGGCAACCAGCTTTCCCTGCTTAACCAGATTCATCAGTGTTTTATAATCCACTGTCCTTTTATTGCTTGTACTTCCGTTGATATTTACGATATCACAGGTAAGTCCCGCAGCAATCTGAGTCTGCACTACCGTTTCATACTGATCCTCCGGAATCAGATCCAGTTCCAGACGAAGCCCTCTTTCAGCCAGATCGTCCGTCAGCTTCTGCCACATCTTGCTGTCCCCGTTCACCCAGTCCGATAAATAAACGGCATTTCCGGAATCATCCGTGGCCTTGTTGTCCACGCCAAGAATCTTGATAGTTGTCAGCTCCTCTCCGGCCTCCGCCGCAGCACTCGCCGCTGCCGATCCGGTTTCCCCGGGTTTTGTGCCGGATTCCTTTGCACACCCTGTAAGCGTACCCGCTATTAACGCCGCCGACAGCACTGCCGCCCATACCTTTTGGAATTTCTTTGTTCTTTGCATAACTTCCTCCTTCTTCTTATTCAATATATTACATCTTTTCCCCGAAAGGAAAAGGATGAAATCTTAATCGCTCACTCTTTTAAAGAGCCCAATACCATACCCTTGACAAAATACTTCTGGAAAAAAGGATAGGTACACAATACAGGAAGTGTCGTAAATATAATCATGGCATACTTCAGCTGTGCATTGGAAAGCTGCCTCATGGCCAGCTCTTTGGCCGTTGCCGCATCCATTACCTGTGTCAGCGTCTGTTTGGATTCCACCAGTATCCTTCTCAGATACATCTGAAGCGGCTGCCATTCCGTATGAGGAAGGTAAAGCATGGCGGAAAACCAGCTGTTCCAGACACCCACAATCGTATAAACCGCGAGCACTGCAAAAATAGGTTTCCCCAGAGGCACAAATACCTTAAGAAGCACCTGTAACAGGCTGGCCCCGTCAATCCTTGCCGCTTCCGTCAGAGATTCCGGTATGGAACGGAAATAAGCCTTTACCAGGATGATATTCCATATGGAGAAGCAGGCCGGAATAACCTGGGAAAACGGGCTGTCATATAATCCCAGTTTTACGATAAGAAGAAAAGAGGGAATCGTCCCGCCTGCAAAATACATGGGGATCAGAAGAAACATGGTTAAAAATTTTCTTCCCATCAGCTTTTTATAATTCAGGCCGAATGCCACTACCGTGCTTGTGGCAATCATAAGTATCGTGGTAGGTACCACATACAGTACCGTATTGGCATAAGCCCTCCACATTTTCATATCGGTGACCAACACCTGGAAGGCGGAAAGATTAAACCCCTTCGGCACCAGATAAACCCGCATGGTTGCGGCATAGGCCGGTTCACTGAGCGATAAAATAAGGACATAATACATAGGGTAAAGAGTTATGAATGCCGCTATTGCCGCAAGTATATAAAGGACTGCCGTTACAGCCCGGTTACCCTCTTTGATTTTGTTTTTATTCTGCTTTTTCATCCCTTTTCCTTCTCCTTCCTCTACCACAGACCGAAACCTGTCAGTTTATTGCTGATTTTATTGGCCGCATAGGTAAAGGCAAATCCGATGACAGCTGTGAACAATCCTGCAGCCGTTGTATAGCTGTACTGCCCTTCCAGAATACCGAGCCGGTAAGTATAGGTGCCGATAACATCTGCCACATCATAAGTAGCGGGTGTATACAGCAGCAGTATCAGTTCGGAGTTTGCAGCCAGGATAGCTCCCACCGTGGTAATCAGGTTGATGGCAATTACTGCCTGCAGTCCCGGAATAGTCACATGCCAGACCTGCTGCCAGCGGTTGGCGCCATCCAGCTTGGCCGCCTCATAAAGTCCGGGATCGATGGAGGATATAATGGAGCAGTACAGAATACTTCCGAATCCGAAATTTTTCCATACATTAGTAATCGTATATATCCATGGAAAGGCGGATGGCTCCACATGATAATTCTTCCTGTCAAACCCCAGCAGCATAAGCAGATTCGTTACCAGCCCGTCTGTGTCTATGAACGAGATAACCATGCCTGCCACTACCACAGTAGAAATGAAATAGGGCATATAGCTGGCTGTCTGGATAAATTTTTTAAAACGGGTATGCTTGATTTGATCCAACAGCAATGCGAAAAAAATCGGTGCGGTAAAACCAAACAGCAGATTCAGACCGCTTAAGATAAGAGTATTTTTTATCAGCCTTGAAAAATAGTGGCCGGAAATAAATTTATCAAACCACCTTAACCCTACCCACTTTACTCCTTCTCCCAGGAACGGGGCCCCCGGCACATAATCCTGAAAAGCTATCACAAGTCCGTACATGGGTATGTAACAGAAAATAAATATCAGTACCAGGGTAGGAAGCATCAATGCATAAATCTGCATATTTTCCTTGATAACCCCTCTTCCGTATCTCTTTTTTTCGCCGGGCTTCTTTTGTCTGCCAATAAACCCTGCCGTGCTCTTTTCCATATTTATCCTCCAATCCTTTTGCCGGCATCCTCTCCGCCTTTCTATTTTCCGGCTGTTTGGATGTCCGTTCGACAGGGCTAAGTATAAGGCTCTTCTTTCAGCTTTTTCAACTGCCAGAAAATTCTGCGGCATGCAAAATGTTCCGGCCGGATTACAGGACGTTTTGGAACATTTTGTTCATGGCGGAACATTTTGTCCGTCTGCTTCCAAATACGCTCCGGCAATACTTTTTTATTGGTCAATACTCCTATATCTGTCTGTTTTGGGGAAAGGAAAGACAAATTTTGAAGTGGAACTCACAGGAAAAATGATTGAAGCTCGAGAGAAAAAAGGATATTCACAGAGAGAACTTGCCGAATTAAGCGGAGTGAAACAACCCGCAATCGCAAGAATAGAAAGCCTGAAACCCACCCCCCAGCTTGATACCTTGCTCAAGGTACTGGCGCCATTAGGGTATACGTTATCCATCACTCCTATAAAAGAGAAATAGGATTACCATAATTTGCCGCAAAAATTAAAAAAGGTACCGGAAGCAACGCAGATTTTTCTGCCGCTTCCGATACCTTTTTGCCTTTTCTTTTTAGCTCAGCACACTGTCCTCTCCCTCAGGAAGGATGAATGCCAGAATAATTCCAACAACTGCCGCCAGCGCCAGGCCGGAAATAGTAACGGCGCCGTATACCGGAATGCTGTCGCAGCCGA
>ERZ809152.925-NODE-925-length-13301-cov-3.673562_pt1 | contig 13301 bp, 9 predicted proteins | sample MGYA00520518_ERZ809152 | MGnify/ENA primary metagenome ERZ809152 (study PRJEB31570, sample SAMEA3212996) | Homo sapiens | biome: human-gut; feature: human gut; material: fecal | place: Sweden | collected 2011 ...
TTTTTACACATATTTCCGGCCGCCGGTGTTTATTTATCATATCATATAATTATTCTTCATGCCAATAAAAAAAATCGGTAAACGGATGAATACATATAAAGTTCTTAGCCTGTTGTTTTTGGGCGGTTCATATCCCACTGCACCGGTTACCTACATAGATAGTAATAACAAACAAAAATAATAAGCCTACCTTCATACTTAGCAGACAAAGTAGGCTTATCATACCCTAGAGGCTACCACTTTTGGGGCGGTTGCTCCTATTTGTATTATAGTATAATTTTATTGAATTTAAAGAATTTCATCCCCCGATTTTTAAATAAGGAGTATCTTAACCACAGCCATTTTGACAGTTTCCCAGTATGTATGGGTTCGACAATTCCTGTATTTCTGGCATACTTTTCATATCAGAAAATGGGAAGGAGGTGGCATACATGTCGGATTGCTAATCACCGTTAAGGCTGACTTAGCGGAGGCGAGCTGCCATTTCCAAGGTAAACAGCGCACCTTCCCACTCTTCTTCCGGAATAATCATCTTCATAAATTCCTGTATCTCTTTATTATAGACGCAGTTTGTTTTTTTCTGTTTCAGATACTCCGAAAAATGGCATTCAAGTTCCTGGCTGTTCATTATAAAAGAAGCTATATTTTCCAGCGCGGCAAATTCCCATTGTGTATTATCTTTCCAAATTACAGACTTTAATCCGGGCAGCGGATTATATTTGTCTCTCAACCGCTTCTGTTCACTTAAAAGTTCCAGCGTCATTGGCTCATCTTTAGGAATTCCCATACGTATAAACTGTTCTTCAGGGGCATCATTCTCCTTCATCATTGCTGCCATAGCATTAATCAGTTCCACTTCTTTTTTCGGATTCCAAACAGGTTCTTCCTCCTGGGGATCCTTCTGCAGATCATACAGGACATCCCCATACCTATAACATGCGGCAACTCCTCCCCATTCCTCACTGGCAGGTATAGCAAGTACAGGACAGCCCTTAGTGAAAGAAAAAGGGGCATGCAGAGTTGCATTCTGCAGCCTTTCCACCGGAAGTCTTGCCCTCATTACCGTAGGCATAAGAGTGTACTCTGTAAGTGGATCATCCTCTTTCCGATGTGGTGCTCTCATATAAAGAAATTTACCATCAGTGATATTAATCATGGATCCGAAGATACCGAACAAAACATAATCATGGATCTTTTTATCATATGCTATTGTATTTTTTAATGGTTTTCCCTGCATATCTTCTGGAATTGGTATATTGAAATATTCCAGTAGCGTAGGTGCCAGATCTATTGTCTGTACAAGAGACTTTCTGCGTTCTCCACTTTTTTTGCAACGAGGATCCCATATAAATAAAGGTGTGTTTGCCATTTCATTATATAAAGGCATAACCCCTTTTGCCCACCAAAGATGTTCTCCTAACATAAACCCGTGATCCGTATTCACAATAAGCATGGTATCCTTCCACATATCATACTTATCCATCATATCCAGTACCTTGCCCAGATATTTATCACACATGGAAAGCAGCGCACGGTATTTCACCCGGACCTTACGAACTGTATCCTCTGATTCTGTTACCGGCCCATATGGCGGCCAGTCCAGTTGTCCGGGTTCTTCTCCCAGGTTCTGATAGATTTCCTGAAACTCCTCAGGGGAATAAAATGGTTCATGGGGATCAAAGGTTTCAATTTGAAGGAACCAATTATCATATTCCCGATTCCTTTCAATAAATTCCAACCCCTGGGTAAAAGTTCTGGCCTGAGGAAAATCCTCTTCTTTTTGTATAAATTTCCGATTAATGCTGTCCTGGCGCCTCATGTTGGCGCCGATACCGCCTGTAGGCCTGGGTCCAAACGAACTTTTATGTTCTTCCTGTGGTTCCAGTGATCCCTTCCAGGGATCCCCCTCCTGCCCTCGGTTGCATTCCCATGAACTGTATCTGGTGTGATAGGTAGCCCCTCCATCTTCCCAATAATGCTGATGATCGGATACTATATGAGTATAGATCCCATTCTGCTTCATAATCTCAGGAGCGGAATCATCAAATGGCTCCAGTGGGCACCAGCCTCTATGAAGAAAATTCAGCCGTCCTGTATGTAATTCTCTCCTCGCAGGCATACAGGGAAGGCTTCCCACATAGGAATTATCAAAAGTTACTGTTCTTTCCCCCAGCCTCTCAAAATTAGGCATAAGGGATTCCCTGCATCCATAATTGGGCAGGAAATGTCGATTTAAGGAATCATACATTACCATAATTGCTTTCATATCAATAACCTTTCCCGCAGTAACAACGGGTCCTTTAATCTTTTCTTTTCAGTCTATAATGCAATAAATCAGTTTTTCATTCCGGAAGAAACGATTCCCTGTACGAAATATTTCTGGGCACATGCATATACAATGACCATGGGAATCACCGTAATAAGCGTCGCCGCCATTAAATAATTATAATGAGTCATCGAACTTCCTCTGAACATCTGCAGACCAAGCTGTACTGTCTTCATTTTTTCCGATTGAGTCATGATTAAGGGATAGAAAAAATCATTCCAGGTGGCTACAGATTTTAATATTGTGAGTGTTGCCAGGATTGTTTTTGAGAGCGGAAGGAATACATAAAAATAGGTTCTAATAGCTCCACAGCCGTCAATTCTCGCAGCATCATCCAGCGATTCCGGAAACGAAGAATAAAACTGTCTGCATAAAAAGATCCCAAAAGCTCCAGCAAGAAAAGGAACAATCAACGCTACATAAGTATCCAGAAGTCCTGTACCTCCCTGTCCCAGAATATTATTTCCTCCTGCCAGAGGTACCGATCGCATCATCACAAATTGGGGAATAATAATCGATTGTGGAGAAACCATCATTCCCAAAAGTATGATCATAAACAATATTTCTCTCCCCTTAAATTTCAGCCGGGCAAAAGCATATCCTGCCATAGAGTTGAAAAGAAGGCTTCCTGCCACAGTAATTACAGTAATAAGCAGACTGTTTCGGAAATAAAGCAGCCAATCTCCCATCAGAAAAGCCTGGCGAAAATTTTCAATATAGGTAAAGCTGGATGGCAGCCACCGAAAACTTGCCATAGATATTTCGGGATCGGACTTAAAAGCGGTCAATATGGTAAATATTACAGGTATCAACGTAATAAGTACCCATATAGACAATATAAAATAACTGATTATTTTCCCTGTCAGGCTTTTTTTCTTTTTCCCCATTTTAACTAAGGTCATTCTCATCGCCCCTTCCATAACGCATATTTACCAGTGTAATAGCAAATATAATCAGCATTAAAATAACTGCCTGTGCAGATGCATAACCCATCTTATAGTATTCGAAACCATTCCTGTATATCTGATGGGCAATTGTTGTTGTGGAATTCAGAGGCCCGCCATTAGTTACTATCAGTACCTGACCGAAAACCTGGAAGGAGTTGATACATGCCATGACAAATACAAAAAATGTGGTAGGCTTCAGCATAGGGAGTGTTATATAGCAGAACTTTTTCCAACCTGTTGCTCCGTCAATACTTGCAGCTTCATACAGGTAATCGGGAATACTCTGTAAACCAGAGAGAAAAAGTATCATGTTATATCCGGTAGAATTCCAGATACTCATAATTGCAATGGAAATCATGGCCATTTTATGACTGCTGATCCAAGGAACAGCTGCAAGGCCAAGATCTCTCAGCATCTTGTTTAGTATTCCTGCTGTTGTATCATAAAGATACAGCCAGGCCATGGAGACTGCCACCATAGAAAAAATATTAGGCATATAAAACAGCGTTCTGAAAAAACCTTTTCCTTTTAGTCCCTGATTTAGGAGCAATGCAAGCGCCAGTCCCAGAACCATAGCAGGAATAATGGCCAAAACACAATAATACAGCGTATTTCCAAAACTTTTCAGAAACAGACTATCGTGAAAAAGTGCCATATAATTACTGACGCCAACAAAATGAGCCTCACTCAGATTATAATCAGTAAAAGACATTATAATCGTCCATATTACCGGTATCAAAATAAAGACAATATAAATAAGATAACTGGGGGCAATCAGAAGATAAGCTGCATTCTGCTGCTCCAGCCTGCCTCTCTTTTTCTTCATTTTTCTTTCTCTCACACCTGCTCCTTCCCTTTGCTTTCTGCCGGCATTACCGGCAGAAAAAGCGAAATAAACCTTTTATTTATTCAATACGCTATCCCAGTTCGTTTTTCCCTCTTCCAGGGCGTCTTTCGGTGCAATACCGCTGAAACTGGATTCAATTGCAGTCCTTAAGAAAGCTGCACACTCACTAAAGTTAGGATGCATAGGCTTTCCATAAGAGAAAGAGTTGGCATACATCGCCACAATATTTTCATAATCCGGATTTATAGCTGTAAAAGCGCCATCCAATGATTTTCTTCCTGAATACTGCCCTGCCGTTTCTGCAAATACTTGCAGTGATTCTTCGGAAAACATATGTAAAAACATATCTGCAGCCACTTCAGGATTTTTAGTCGCTGCATTCACTGCAAGATAATCTCCAATCAACAGCGTATTCATATCGTCTTTAACAACACCAATATTACCGGGAAATGCATTATCTGCTGTCACATATTCAGAATTGGCTCCAATACACATGGCAGCAACTCCGGACGCTAATCCGGAAGATCCCTCATTTGCATCTTTTAAACTGGCATTGCCGGTTTTATAAATATCGTTCATAAAGGTAAGCGCATTTATACATTCCTCTGATGCAAAAGCCGCAGTATAATCATCTTCCCAGAACAGAGGATGTTCTGAAAACATGCCGAGATATGTAAATAATTCCTGCTCACTGTCAGGATCTACTTCCATACCGTAGACCTGAACATTTCCTTTATCATCTTTTACAGTCATTTTTTCAACAAGCGAAAGAAAATCTTGTGGTGAAGTAATATGTAAATCTTCTTCTGTAACACCATTCTGTTCAGCTATATCTTTTCTGTAAAAAAAGTTACGGTTAGAGGGCTTAAATAATGCGTAATAGGAATCATCCATCTTACAGATATCCAGGATATTTTCATAAAAATCTTCGTAGCCATCCCAATCCTCAGGAATATATTCGCTTAGATTCAGTAAATTGCCTGCACGCTGTACACTTCCTATCTGACCATACCCCAGCATGAAGATGTCAGGACCGCTGGCACCTGCCAATCCGGTATTCAACTTAGTAAAATAATCACTCCAGGGAATATAGGTTATCTCGTATCCCACGCCCTCATGGTTCTCACAATAACTATTCAATACAGTCTTATAAGCATCATCCATAGATTTTTCACCGCTTCCGGCAATCCAGATATTAATAACCGTATCCGCTTTGGCTGTCGAATTCTTTTGTACCGATTCCTGCTGTGAACTTTCCTTCGCATTTGTCTCATGCTCTGATGTAGATGACACATTTCCGGAACTGTTGTTTCCGCCGCATCCGGTAAAAGTCATCATTACTGCTAAACAAATTGCTGCTACCTTCATTCTTTTCATAGCCTTTTCTCCTTCTCTTTTGCATTTCCATTTTTGCGTAAGCGCTTTCGCAAATATTATATTTATACTCATCTACATTTAATTATATAGATGAGTAATTATACCTATAACAAAAAATATTTATTGCTATTTTATGTGACTTATAAAGACTTATTTTGTGGTAAAGCGCTTACTCATAATTTATATATACACCAATTGGTTATATGAGTCAACTGCAATTACTATATTTCTTTTTTTTTATATATTTTTACCAATTATCAATATTATTTTTTATCTATTATTTAAATAAAACTTTGCGAAAGCAATTACTCATTTTCATTGACAATCTTCTTTCTATCCATTAAATTAAATATAGATATACCTTGTACTCTGTCAAAAAAATATAATAAATGGAAGGTATTTTAATGAAACCTATCGATAAAGTAACAATTTATGACATCGCTGAAGCTACAAATTTGTCAATTGCAACTATTTCCCGCGTAATCAATAAAAAAGGGCGCTATTCAGCTGCAACTGAAGAAAGGGTTCTGAAAGCTATGGAGGAATTGGGATATTCTCCCAGCGCCAGCGCTCAGAGTCTTGCATCAAACCAGACTCACACTCTTGGTTTGATGCTCCCTTTCTGGAATAAACGTCAGCTTGGTGATGATTTTACCATGCAGTTTCTGAATGGAGCTACTGTTGCCGCCACAGAATTAAAATATGACATTCTTCTTGATAACCGTTCATTACTCTCAGAACTGTCCGTAGAGCAACTTATTAAACGAAAACGAGTGGATGGAATCATTTTTTCCTCCGTAGGATACAGCTACCAGAATCTATTGAACGATTTAATTAAAGCTCATTTCCCCACCGTTTATACCGGAATGAAACTGCCTTTCGATATTCAGGGAAATAACATCTATGGATTTCATGAAATTTATAAAAGGGATTTTCTTGAAGAGTGCTATAAGAAGGGATATCGTAAGATAGCCATGTTCACCAGTTTTTTTCAGGATCAGGAATTACATATGATTGAAAACACACGGCAGGTCATTGAAAATTTCAGAACTGAGAAGGGACTTCCTGAAGATAACTGTCGTTTAATTGTTTATGACTATTACAGCCCTACCCACTTTGAATATCTGCTTTCTGAACTTTTAACTGAGACTCCTCATGTACAGGCAATTTATATGGATCAAATGTTTACTTGTTCCCGTGCCTACAACATCATCAATAGCTTTGGAATGAAGATACCTGAGGATATAGCAGTGGTATCTACTGCTCAGTATGAAAGAGCCGGAGAAGAATTTTCTCCTGGACTCACCACCACCTATGTACATGCGTACGAAATGGGGATGGCCGCAGTCCGGCTTCTGGTCGATCGGATTCAGGGGACCTCATCCTCCGTGGAACAGCAAATCCCCTATTCCTTTCTTTACAGGGAAAGTTTTCGGCCATATGAACAATAAAGTATCGAATAATCCTACCTGAACCGATCAGGTATCCAGGTAGGATTATCAATTTACTTTTGAGCCTGAAACCAGCTATTTCTCTTTCAGATAAAAACAAAAGCCTCCAAAAGATAAAATCTCTTGAAAGCCTTTAAAATAAGCTGCTGACGGGAATCGGACCCGTGACCTCCGCACTACCAATGCGACGCTCTACCGACTGAGCCACAGCAGCATTTCCCGGCGACACTCGCTGTCACCGAAAGCTAGTATAGCATAGTAAAATCTGTTTTGTCAACAATAAAATTCATTTTTTTCACGAGTTGGAATCTGCTGTTTTCCTTCAAATTCATTTCCTACAGCAGCCCCCTATCTCACACCGCCGGTTATTCCACTACCTGATAAGCAATATAAGCATCGTCTTCAAACACGACTTCCATATGCCCTTCTATCCACTCCCACGGGAAATTCTGCGTATTCATTTCATAGGGCCATACCAGCTCTTCCCCCTCCGGGCCAGTCTGTATCTTATCCATCAGCACATAATCCGGATGCTCATAATCCATAACCAACTCCTTGCCTCTGCAGCGCAGAATATGGAAATACAGGTTCTGCCGTGCATATACGTCACCTGTCAGGACCGTATCCACTTCCTTTTCATCAAGCTGTTTAAGCGCGGCATAAATATGATTATCCCTGCTGTCATAGCCCGCATTATATTCAGGCAGCCTGCAGTATACAACGGTCAGAAGTATAGCCGCTGCGACTGCGAGCAGCGAGCCGTAAGCAGTGAATCCGGCCGGAAGGGAAAAGCTTCTTCTCTGTGCCAGTCTGTCTGCCGCAGGTTTAACAATGGCCCACAGCGCATATGGCATCAGCACAAACATCATGGACAGAACGCTTCCCATATATGTGAATACCCGCAGATAAGGAAACACACACTGTATGACGAGGAACACAGGAACCATTACCATAAGCACAAATACATACAGAGATAAAAAGAACATACTTTTTTCTTTTCTCCGGCAGCTGATAAGAATGAGCGCAAGCATCAGAAGCAATCCGAAAAGAATGAGAAAAGGCAGGATATGGCTTCCGTTTGGATATACCTGATTGAGCACACGTCCCAGGTACAGGGTAAATTCATTGTTGAAACGACTTCTGTCAATACTCTGGATATTCGGATCCGAAAGCATTGCCTCCATCCCTCTGGAAAAAGCCGCAAACGGTGCGGTTTTCAATACCTGGAAATGGCTCATGCCATAAAAAGCACCGGTCTCCTCCTTCACAAGGAAATTGGAACCAATGGCCAGCCAGATAATCGTATAAAGGCCAAAAGTCACAATCGCTGCCGCCGCAGAAGCGATTACAAGCCGGAAAAGTTTTTTATATTCCCCGGTAAACAGCAGATACAATCCTCCTGCCATACACACGGGCACCACCCAGTACAGATTGCTGGGAATGGTATATAAGCCTCCCGTCAGGCAGGCAGCAAAGCCTGCATAATACCAGAACCGTCTTTTTTCCTTCACCCCTGCCGATTTTTCCGGTATACAGATTTCGTACAGGCAGTTAACCGCCGCCAGAAGGAAAAAGCCGGAAAGAGCATATCCTCTTCCCTGGACGGCCTGCTGCACTACATTGTACATGGCGGCAAAAAGAGCGGTGCCCCGCCGCTGCCATCCGGGGAGAAATTCCTTTTTTCAGAATCCGGTACAGGAGCAGCAGACTTCCCATGGATGCAAGGAAGGAAACTCCGCGCAGCCCGATATACGGATTCCCCAGCTTATTCAGAACAGCCGACAATGCCGAATAAAACACATGATTATTGGGCAGCGGCCAATGTATCATGGAATATATCATGCCTCTGTCAATAAAGTTTTCATAGGTATACAGTTCATCATACCAGGGCGGGACGGAAAACATACGCCATATATAATAAATTCCCATTCCCAGAAACAGGCACCAGAACAGGCCGTGATCCCGTATCAGCGCCGCTGCATCCTTCTTTTTTTCTATTGCTGTATTTTTCACAGTATTTATTCCCACTTCGTTATCCTTTTTCTTATTATACCCTTATTCGCAAAAAAACTGCCGAAACAACGGAAGCCGCTCTCTGCGGATCCCTCTTATATCCATTCAAAAATCCGGCGGCCGTCTTACTGCCTCAGACGGCGCCGGATCTTAATATCCTTAATGGCCGCGCCGGGCATTTCCTGCCGTACGGCGCAATTATATCATATCTTCTGTTATTAATCCAGTTCCCGCTTGCCGGTGTAAAGCTCATAATATCTGCCTTTCATGGCAAGGAGATCCTCATGGGTGCCTCTTTCAATGATTTCGCCCTGCTCCAGCACCATAATGGCGTCGGCATCGCGGACGGTGGAAAGGCGATGGGCAATCACAAGGGTAGTACGTTCCGTCATCAGACGGTCCATTCCTTTTTCGATATGTTTTTCAGTCCTGGTATCCACAGAGCTGGTAGCTTCGTCCAAAATCAGGACTGGGGCCTTGGAAATGGCAGCCCTGGCAATATTGAGCAGCTGTCTCTGGCCCTGGCTCAGGTTCGCACCGTCCCCCTCTATCATGGTGTCATAGCCTTTATCCAGGCGCATGATAAAAGAATGGGCGCTCGCCGTCCTGGCGGCCTGCTCCACCTCCTCATCGGTGGCATCCAGTCTTCCGTACCGGATATTTTCCCGGACTGTGCCGGTAAAGAGATGAGTGTCCTGAAGCACCATGGCGATATTACGGCGCAGGTCATCTCTGGCAATATCCCTGATATTTACATCGTCTATGGTGATCTTTCCTTCATTAATGTCATAAAAACGGTTTATCAGATTAGTTATTGTGGTTTTGCCGGCCCCTGTGGAGCCCACAAAAGCGATTTTCTGTCCCGGTTTTGCGTACAGGGAAATGTGCTTTAAAATGATTTTGTCGGAATTATAGCCAAAGGTTACATCCTCCAGGCGTACATTCCCCCTGCAGTCAGTCAGCCGCACCGCGTCCGGGCCATCCTCCGGCTCAGGCTCTTCATCCATAATGGCAAACACACGCTCCGCTCCTGCCAGTGCGGAAAAAATGGTATTCATCTGCATGGAAAGCTCGTTAATAGGGCGGCTGAACTGTCTGGAATAGTTCACGAATACGGTAAGCCCTCCGATATCAAAGCCTCTGAGCACACAGAGGATTCCGCCCACGCAGGCAGTGACAGAATAGCCAACCTGGCTCAGATTGCCGACCACGGGCCCCATAATTCCTCCGAAAAACTGGGCCATGATCTGCTTATCCCGCAGATCATAATTAAGGTAGGAAAACTCCTCTTCCGCAATTTCCTCATGACAGAATACCTTCACCACCTTCTGTCCGCTCACCGTCTCCTCAATATATCCGTTCAGCGTCCCCAGCGCCGCCTGCTGGGCCTTATAAAATCGGCGGCTCCGCATGGTGACAAACCGGGCGGCCTGCATCATAACAGGAACCATCAGAACGGTAATCAGGGTCAGCCAGATATTGGTATATACCATCAGGCAGAAGGTTCCTATGACATTGATCACGCTGGAAATAATCTGCACCACGGTATTATTGAGCATTTCACCCACCGCGTCCACATCGTTGGTAAAGCGGCTCATGATATCTCCGTGATTATTGGTATCATAAAACCGCACCGGCAGCCTCTGGATTTTGGCAAAAAGCTCGTTCCTTATTTTAAAAATAGCCTGCTGGGAAATACCGATCATAATGCGGGCCTGGAGATACTGGGCCACAATGCCGAACAGATAAATACAGGCCATGATCAGCAGGGAACGGAGCAGCTTCTGTGCGCTGCCATCCACGGAGGTCAGTCCGTTTATAATGGGGCGCAGCATATAGGAGCCGGCAAGCATGGATACCGTATTGATGATAACACAGGCAAAAACCAACACCAGCTTATATTTCTCTTCCTGTATGTAGGAAAGCAGCCTTTTCACTGTTTTTCCGGTGTTTTGGGGCTTTCCCCCGGGCATACGGCCTCTTCCGGGGCCTCCCGGCCCTTTTGCCGCCTTTGCCTGGTTCTGTTGGGCTGCATAGGAATATTTCCGGATCAGCGCTTCTTTTCTATCTTCCTTCATGACGCACCCACCTGCCTTTCCATCTGGGAATAATAGATTTCCTGGTAGGCGCTGCAGTCTGCAAGCAGATCCTGATGTCTTCCCAATCCCACAATTTTCCCTTCATCCATTACGACAATCTGATCCGCCTCCATAACGGAGGTGATCCTCTGCGCTATGATCAGTTTTGTAGTTTCCTTTAAGGTGCCGGTAAAGCTTTCCCGGATTTTGGCTTCCGTAGCGGTATCCACGGCGCTGGTGCTGTCGTCCAGAATGAGTATCCGTGGCTTTTTCAGGAGCGCCCTTGCGATACAGAGACGCTGTTTCTGTCCACCCGATACGTTGACTCCGCCCTGTCCCAGCTGGGTCTGCCAGCCATCCGGGAAGGTCTGCAGGAAAGCGGCGGCCTGGGCGGCCTCTGAGGCCTTGATGACCTCTTCCTCAGAAGCGTCCTCATCTCCCCACATCAGGTTTTCTTCGATTGTCCCTGAAAAAAGCACATTTTTCTGAAGCACCATGCCGACGCCGTTTCTCAGGTTTTTCAGGGAATAATCCCTCACGTCCACACCATCCACCAGCACGCTTCCCTCGTCCGCATCATAGAGCCGGGGTATCATGGAAACAAGCGTCGTTTTTCCGCAGCCGGTGGAACCGATGATTCCCACCGTCTGTCCGGACTCTATCGTCAGATTGATATCATCCAGCACTTTTTCCTGACTGTCCTTATAATACCGGAAGGAAACTCCCCGGAATTCAATCCTGCCCTTTTGTACCAGGGCGTCTTTCTTTCCTGCCCGGTCATCCGTCAAATCAATCTCCGTATCCAGAACCTCATTGATACGCTTTGCACTGGCGATGGCACGGGAGCTCTGCAGCAGCACCATGGCCAGCATCATCAGAGACATGAGCACCTGCACGATATAGGTCGTGAAGGCAGTCAGGTTTCCTACGGGCATGTCACCCACCAGCACCTGTTTTCCGCCCATCCAGACAACAAGCAGTGTTGTGGCATTCATAAAAAAAGCCATGAGGGGCATCTGGAAAATGACCACCTTAAAGGCACGCAGGCTGGAATCCTTCAGATCCTCATTGGATCGGGAAAAACGCTCTTCTTCGTATTCCCCGCGGACAAAGGATTTGATAACACGTACGTTCTGCAGCGTTTCCTGAATGTTGGAATTTACTTTATCCAGCTTTTTCTGCATCATGGTAAACCGCGGGAAGGCCGTACGCATGATTATAGTGATGACCACGATCATAACCGGCATGATGACCAGAAATATCCTTGCCAGGCCCGCATTCATGGAAAAGGCCATAATAATAGCCCCAATCAGCATTCCCGGCGCCCTCAGCATCATCCGGAGAGCCATCATAATCAGGTTCTGCACCTGGGTGATGTCATTGGTGAGCCGGGTCACCAGCGAACCGGTGGAAAAGGTATCTATATTGGTAAAAGAAAATTTCTGTACCTTTTTAAAGCAGTCGTTACGCAGATCCGCGCCGAAGCTTATGGATGCTTTGGGAGCAAACCCCGCTCCGCCGATACCGCCTGCCATCATGACAAAAGCTATGATGATCATGGTAATCCCGGTTCCCACAATATAAGGGACATCCCGGTTGGCAGCCCCGATATTGATGATTTTTGCCATATAGGCCGGCAGGATCACCTCTCCCACCACCTCCGTTATCATAAGAATCGGCCCCAGTATAAATGCATACCAATAGGGCTTAATGTACTTCAAATACCGCTTCATTTTCGCTCCTCCGCGTCCAGCCGGCTGTTCTGCTCCGCCATATTTTTATAAGCCTTTTCCATAAAATGAAAGAACTGCTCCACCTCTTCATCGGTAAATCCTTCAAAGAAGCATCGGTCCGTTTCCTGAAAAATCAGAATACTTTTATGGATAACCTCTTTTCCTTTTGCCGTAATGCTCACCTGATTAATCCGGTTATCATTCTCGTCGGCAAGTCTCGTGATATATCCTCCTTTTTCCAGTTTCTTCAGGGAAACGGCAATCGCCGCTGCCGAAACATCGAATTTCTCAGCCAGATCCACCTGGGAGCAGCTGGGATTTCTGTCCAGCTCCATTAAAAGTCTGTGCTGGGTGGGGAAAACTCCTGTGTTGGAGACTTTTCTGTCCAGGTAGCGTCTCAGCATTGTATCTGTTTTGCGGAATCTCATAATCGAATCATGTGCCAGCTGTTTTCTGTCCATCTTCCTAATAACTGCGTTGCGGCAGTTCCTCCTTAATGATCTTTTTAAGTTTTGTGAGAGCCTCTGTG
>ERZ809152.953-NODE-953-length-12977-cov-4.075607_pt1 | contig 12977 bp, 11 predicted proteins | sample MGYA00520518_ERZ809152 | MGnify/ENA primary metagenome ERZ809152 (study PRJEB31570, sample SAMEA3212996) | Homo sapiens | biome: human-gut; feature: human gut; material: fecal | place: Sweden | collected 2011 ...
CCCCCAGCCGAATCCGTCCATAGCGATCCACCGGCAGATAAGTCACTTCAAAACCCTGCCCCTCCAGGTACTGCATTGTCTGCAGGATAGCAGGGTGTTCAATAGCTGTGGTAATCAAGTGCTTTCCTGCCCGGCAGTTCGCAAATGCACATCCGATGAGGGCAAGATTATCCGACTCCGTACCTCCCGAGGTGAAAAAGATCTCCTTTTCATTTACCTTCAGAGTTCTTGCAATCACATCTTTGGCATAGCGCAGATACTGCTCTGCCTGCACTCCTTTTACGTGCATACTGGATGGATTGCCATAGTCCTGACACATAACCCGGGTCATGATAGCCGCCACGCTGTCAAAACACTGTGTGGTAGCCGAATTATCCAGATAGCATTCCATATTTTTTCCCAACTTTCTGTATTTATTTTTTGCCGGTAAAGAAGCGCGGACTCCTCTATCGGAATCCGCCTAACATATTATATGCCTGGCTGCCCTAATTGGGAACTCTCGGGCTCATCCCCTTCCAGTTGGTACATGATCCAGGAAAGCACCGTAAATCCGGCAGTTTCCGTACGCAGAATACGCCTTCCCAGCGTCACGGGAACAAATCCGCAGGCGGAAGCTTCTTCCACCTCTCCGTCCTCAAAACCGCCTTCCGGCCCGATAAAGACCGCCACAGACTGGCCGGGACGTATCTTCCCGATCAGCTCCTTCGTTTTTCCCATTCCCTCCGCAAGCTCATAAGGAAACAGCTTCACATCCATTTCCGAAGCAAACTTCAGCGCTTCCCCCATGGACATCACAGGCATAACCTCCGGTATGATCCGGCGCTTACTCTGTTTGGCCGCAGCCTCCGATATTCCCTGCCATCTGGCCAGCTTGTTCTTTTCCTTTTTGGCATCCAGCTTTACCACACAGCGTTTAGCCGCCACAGGTATCACGGCGAAAGCTCCCAGCTCCACCGCCTTTTGGATAACCAGCTCCATTTTATCCCCCTTGGGCAGAGCCTGGAACAGGTAAATCCTGGACGGAAGCTCCAGTCCGTCTTCCTTCACAAAACGCAGCGTACAGACCACTTCATCCTCCAGGAATTCTTCGATTCCGCAGCGGTACTCCAGCCCGTCCAGCCCGTTGCTCACAGCGATTTCTTCCCCGATCCTCATGCGCAGTACATTTTTTATATGATTTACGTCACTCCCGGTAATTGTGACTCTTTTTCCCTGAATCTGTCCGGGTTCCACAAAAAACTGATACATCCCTTATCCGTTTCTCCCATCAAACAGGCTTCCTGGCAGTCACTCCCACCCATTCGCCCTGATGAGCCACCTCAAGAACCTCCAGTCCCGCCGCTTTCACAGCTTCCACAACCACAGCTTCCTTATCGTCAATAATGCCTGAGGTAATATAAATCCCTCCCGGCTTCATCTGGTTTACTATCACAGGAGAAAGCGCCACAAGCACATCCGCCAGAATGTTGGCCGCCACAATATCATAGCAGCCATAACCCACCCTGTCCTGAATTTCCTTTTCTGTGATGATATTCCCTATCATCATCTCGAATTTTTCCGGATCGATATGATTGGATTCCAGATTCTCCCGAACCGCCTCCACTGCACAGATATCCAAATCCGTACCCACCACTCTCTGAGCGCCGAACATCAGAGCCAGAATTCCCAGAATCCCGCTTCCCGTACCCACATCAAGAAGTACGGTATCAGGAGTCACATATTTTTTCAGCTGCCTGATGCAGAGCTGGGTGGTTTCATGCATTCCCGTCCCGAAGGCCGTTCCCGGATCGATATGAAGGACCATTTTTCCCTGATCCTCCTCCTCTACCGTTTCCCAGGAAGGGATCACGAGCAGATCGTCAATATAAAACTGGTGAAAATACTGTTTCCAGTTATTAATCCAGTCAATATCCTCCGTCTCCTCCACCTCGATGCTTCCTTCGCCGATATCACAGAACGCACGAAGCTCTTCCAGCTCCTTCCGTACACTCGCCATTACCGCCTTTTCGTCCGTATCCTCTCCGTTTACCTGCAGCCGGCCGTCCTCTGTTTCCTCCACAAAAAAACTGAGCCAGGCGATGCCGTCATCCTCCGGCCCGTCCGGAAGGATATCCACGAACATCTGCTCCTTCTCCGCCGCTGTAAGCGGCACCTTGTCCTCTATCTGAGCCCCCTCCAGGCCAATGTCATAAAGGGTGCTTATAATAATATCTTCCGCTTCCGTCACCGTCTTGATCTTAAATTTTTTCCACTTCATTTTATCATCCGCTCCTTACAACGGTTCCCCGTTTTCCGGGGCTTTTCCTGCCCCTGCAAGGGGCCCGCAAACTACATACCAGTTAATTATCTTATCATAAAGAACCTCTGACCACAAGGATTTTGGCGGATTTAATGGACATACCTATCCCCTTACGCAGCAGTTAAAACAAGTCTGCCCCATTCCCCTTCGGCTTCATCAAAAAGTATTTATCCAATCCCATCCGCACCGCTTCTATATGATCAAAGGCCAGCCCTCTCTCTTCCTTTACATCGAACAAAGGACTGCACCTGTATTCACAGTCCTCTTCAGCCGCCACCCTGTAGGAAAAGCTGACTCCTGCGTTCTCGGACCACAGACAGATCCGTTCCTCATCTCCCGCCGTTTCCCTGCGGACCCGGAACCACTCCGCCTCGGCGGCATCATCCCCGGCCTGTACCTTAAGGCCGCTTCCGTCTATGACGGCCATATAGGCCACAGAAATAATCCGGCTGCGGGGATCCCGTCCCGTCTCCCCGAAGGTATAGAGCTGTTCCAGGTACATCCCCTTCACGCCGGTTTCCTCCTCCAGCTCACGGGCCGCCGCATCCCGCAGGGATTCCGTCATTTCCACAAATCCTCCCGGCAGCGCCCAGCAGCCCAGGAAGGGATGATTTTTTCTTTTTATCAACAGCAGCCTTATACTTTCCTCCCTGTTATCCACAGCGAATATCAGCATATCCACGGTCACGGACGGCCGTTCATAATCCCCGGGCCGGTAATTCTTAAGATACTCCTCTTCCGTAAGGCCGTTCTTATCCACCAATTCCATATAAACCCTCCATTCTCCGACGCCTTTGCCGCCGGATCTCCTTTTTCCATTACGGGGCAGGCGTGAGCTGTCGTCCTTTTTCCCTTCCCCGGTTACCGTTCAGCCGCGCTCCGTACCTCGTGCCTTGCGTCGGCCGGTTTTCCTTCCCTATATTTTATCACAGGGCCGCTCTTGACACCAGTAACCTTCTCTTCTATAATCAAGAGACGAATCTTTATTAAGTATATTTATTAAGTTTGGACTGCAGTGAAAGGAAACACGCCATGATGACTTTACTCCTGATTATTATCTACATATCCTTTATCAGCCTGGGTCTGCCCGATTCCCTGCTGGGATCCGCCTGGCCTGTTATGTACGGGGAGCTTCAGGTTCCCGTCTCTTTTGCCGGCATCATCTCCATGATTATTGCCGGAGGCACCATTATTTCCAGCTTTTTCAGTGAAAAGATCATACGCCGTCTGGGAACCGGCCCGGTTACCGCCATAAGTGTATTTATGACCGCCGCCGCTCTGCTTGGTTTCTCCCTGTCTCATTCCGCCTGGCTTCTCTGTGTCCTTGCTGTTCCCTACGGTCTCGGAGCGGGAAGCGTGGACGCCGCACTGAATAACTTCGTGGCACTGCATTATAAAGCGCACCACATGAGCTGGCTTCACTGCTTTTGGGGAATCGGGGCGACCGCCGGGCCATTTATCATGTCCCTGTGCCTGAATACGGGAAAAAGCTGGCACAGCGGCTATATGACCATTGCCCTGATTCAGATCATTCTCACCGTGTTTCTTTTCCTTTCTCTTCCTCTGTGGAAAAAACAGCAGGCCGGTACGGCTACAGAGGAAAACGGAGCACAGAATACTTCTCTTTCCTTTTCCCGGGTGCTGCAGCTGCCCGGAGCCAAACCAGCCCTGCTCTGCTTCTTTGGCTATTGTGCCCTGGAAGCCTCTGCCGGACTGTGGGGAAGCAGCTATTTTGTGCTTGCCAAAGGAATACCCGCGGAAAAAGCCGCACAATGGACCTCTCTGTTTTATTTCGGGATCACCTTCGGCCGTTTTATCAGCGGTTTCCTTTCCATGAAAGTTTCCGATAAAAACATGGTACGTCTGGGGCAGGCCGTGGCGCTTATTGGCATCCTTGTACTCTGCCTCCCCTTCGGTCCCCTTTCTATCTGCGGGGGATATTTCCTTATCGGCCTGGGCTGCGCTCCCATCTATCCCAGCCTTCTCCATGCCACGCCCGCGAATTTCGGCCGTGAATATTCCCAGGCTATTATGGGAATCCAGATGGCCTGCGCCTACGTGGGAAGCACCTTTATGCCGCCTTTATTCGGCCTCATCGCCCAATATGTAAATATCAGGCTGTTCCCCTGTTTCCTTCTTCTCTTTGTCATACTCATGGTTATAACAGCGGAAAAGCTTAAAATTAAATCAGAAGTCTCATAAAAATATGGCTTTTTTATACGAACAAAAAAAGACGGCCGGCATCGTCTGCAGTTCCCCTTAAGGAACGCAGCCATGCCGGCCGCCTGAAATTCGGGATGTATCCTTTGTTTCCGGTCTTTATTTCAGTCTCTTGCTGTTCTACACTTTATTTCCAGAACCCTTTTTTCTTCTTTTCCTTACCCTCCGGAGCTCCGTTATCACCCATCTTTTTCGCTGCATTCAGGCTGTCACCGGATGCTTCATCGAATTTCTTCAGCAATTCCTTGGCCTCACCGGAAAGCTTATCAGGCACCTGCACTACCAGGGTTACGTAATGATCGCCCCTTACCTCTTTGTTGCGAAGGTTGGGAACCCCCTTTCCTTTCAGCCGGATCTTCGTATCCGTCTGAGTTGCGGGCTTCACGTCATATATAACCTTGCCGTCCACCGTATCGATAATTACCTCGCCGCCCAGGGCAGCTACCGCAAAGGATACGGGAACCGTGGAATAAATATTGTAGTCCTGACGCTGGAAGATAGGATGACGGCCTACAATCACTTCCACAAGCACATCACCGCGGGGACCGCCGTTGACACCCGGTTCTCCCATACCGGCCAGACGCTTGCACTGGCCGTTGTCAATTCCTGCGGGTATATCCACTTCAAAGCGTTTCTTCATGGGCACATAACCGCTTCCATGACAATCCGCACATTTTTCTTTTATTACCTTGCCGGTACCGTTACAGTCCGGACAGGTCTGGACATTACGCACCGTACCGAAGAAAGACTGCTGGGTGAATACCACCTGGCCCTTACCGCCGCATTTAGGACAGGTAATAGGCTGTGTACCCGGCTTTGCCCCTGTTCCATGACAGGTCTTACATTCTTCCTTTACATTCAGCTCTATGGTCTTGGAGGTGCCGAACACCGCCTCTTCAAAGGTTATATGGACACTGGTACGTAAATTTGCACCTTTCATGGGTGCATTGCTGGCTCTGCCGCTTCTGCGTGAACCGCCGCCAAAGAAATCGCCAAAGATATCACCGAAAATATCGCCAAAGTCTGCACTGTTAAAATCAAAGCCGCCAAAGCCGCCGCCGGCTCCTCCGTCAAAGGCTGCATGGCCGAACTGGTCATACTGTCTCCTTTTTTCCGGATCACTCAGTATGGCATATGCCTCTGATGCTTCTTTAAATTTCTTTTCAGCCTCCGCATCTCCCGGATTCATATCAGGATGGTATTTTTTGGCGAGGACTCTGTATGCCTTCTTAATCGCTGCGTCATCAGCATTTTTTTCAACGCCTAAGACTTCATAATAATCTCTCTTTTGTTCCGCCATAATTGCCTCCCTTGGTTCTGCCTCAACTGAGCAGAATCACTATTATCTGAACGCAACGCTAAGGGACACTGCAGTGCCCCCTAGCGTTGTATTATTAAGCTTAGACCTCTCTGAAATCACCGTCGATTACATCATCTTCCGGTGCGGAACCTGCATCAGCTGCACCTGCACCTGCCGCACCGCCCATATCCGGGCCCGCGCCGCCTGCAGCCTGAGCCTGCTCATAAACCTTGGAGAACAGGGTCTGTGCACTCTGCATGAGTTTTTCCTGAGCCGCCTTCATATCTGCAACCTGGGATTCTGTCATTTCCTGATCCTTGGTCTGATCCAGCAGTGTCTTCAAAGCAGTTAAATCTGCCTGTACGCTTGCCTTATCAGCCTCAGGAATCTTATCTCCCACATCTTCCAGAGCTTTTTCTGTCTGGAATACAAAGGAATCTGCTTCATTTCTGGTATCAATTGCTTCTTTTCTCTTCTTATCCTGTGCTTCGTATTCAGCCGCTTCCTTCACTGCCTTGCTGATATCATCCTCAGACATATTGGAGCCTGCTGTAATAGTGATGTGCTGTTCTTTTCCTGTACCAAGATCCTTGGCGGATACATTTACGATACCATTGGCATCGATATCAAAGGTAACCTCAATCTGAGGCACACCGCGTCTTGCCGGCGGGATACCATCCAGTCTGAACTGGCCCAGAGATTTATTGTCCTTTGCAAACTGTCTTTCACCCTGAAGAACATTGATATCAACTGCAGTCTGGTTATCAGCTGCTGTGGAGAAAATCTGGCTCTTCTTGGTAGGGATAGTGGTATTTCTTTCAATCAGCCTTGTAGCAACGCCGCCCATGGTTTCAATGGACAGGGACAGAGGAGTAACATCCAGAAGAAGGATATCGCCTGCGCCTGCATCGCCGGCCAGCTTTCCGCCCTGAACGGAAGCGCCGATGGCTACACATTCATCCGGGTTCAGTGTCTTGCTGGGCTCATGGCCTGTCATTAATTTTACCTTATCCTGTACGGCAGGAATACGTGTGGAACCGCCTACAAGCAGTACCTTGCCCAGTTCAGATGCAGATACTCCCGCATCCTTCAGAGCATTCTGAACGGGAACCGCGGTTCTTTCCACCAGGTCATGTGTCAGTTCATCAAATTTCGCTCTTGTCAGATCCATATCGAAGTGCTTCGGGCCGTCTGCAGTAGCCGTGATGAAAGGAAGGTTGATATTGGTGGTAGTTGCGCTGGAAAGCTCTTTTTTCGCTTTCTCTGCCGCTTCCTTCAGTCTCTGCATTGCCATCTTATCGCCGGACAGGTCAATGCCTTCCTGTCTCTTGAATTCGCTGACCATCCAGTCAATCACTTTATTGTCAAAATCATCGCCGCCAAGACGGGTATCGCCGTTTGTAGCAAGAACCTCGATTACGCCGTCGCCGATTTCGATGATGGAAACATCGAAGGTACCGCCGCCAAGGTCATATACCATGATTTTCTGTTCTTTTTCATTATCAAGTCCATAAGCAAGCGCTGCTGCCGTAGGCTCATTGATAATACGCTTTACATCCAGGCCTGCAATCTTGCCTGCATCCTTGGTAGCCTGACGCTGAGCATCGTTGAAATAAGCAGGTACGGTAATAACCGCTTCATTTACTTTTTCACCGAGGTAGTTCTCTGCATCCGCTTTCAGCTTCTGAAGAATCATAGCGGAAATTTCCTGAGGGGAATATTTCTTTCCGTCAATGTCTGACTTGTAATCGCTTCCCATATGTCTCTTGATGGAAGCAATGGTTCTGTCCGCATTGGTCACTGCCTGACGTTTTGCAGGCTCGCCTACCAGCCTCTCGCCGGTCTTTGTGAATGCCACCACACTGGGGGTTGTTCTTGCGCCCTCTGCATTGGCGATAACAGTGGGTTTGCCACCTTCCATAACTGCAACACAGCTATTTGTTGTACCTAAGTCGATACCAATTATTTTACTCATAAGTCTCCTCCATTCTACCGCTTTTTCGCGGCTATTTCATCAGGCAAAGCCTGAAATACTTAATTTGCCACTTTAACCATACTGTGTCTTACCACAGTATCATGATATGTGTAACCCTTCTGGAATTCCTCCACCACGATGTTTTCATCGTATTCTTCATCCTCCACATGCATTACCGCATTATGGAAATTGGGGTCGAACTCCTGGCCGACGGCTTCGATGGGCGCAACTCCCATGTTATCCAGCTCGGTCATCAGCTGCTTATATACCTTGTTCATGCCTTCCACAAAAGCGGATGCTTTTTCTTCTTCAGGAACGGTTGCCAAACCTCTTTCAAAGTTGTCAACCACCGGGAGAATCTTTTCAATCACGCTTTTGGCTCCGGTTTCGAACATTGCTGACTTTTCTTTATCCGTACGTTTTCTGAAATTTTCAAACTCAGCCATCTGACGCTTTACCCTGTCTTCCAGTTCGTCAATTTTGGCTTTAAACGCCTCTTCTTTTTTATCTTTTTTCTTTTTCTTGAAGAAGCCTTCCTTCTCTCCGGCCGAATCATCATCCTGCGAAGCATCGCATTCCGCTGAATTCTCACTGTTATCTTCTTCAAAGCCACAGGCCTTACAGCCTTCTCCGGAATCCCCGCCGCTGTCCGCAGCTTCTGTTTCCTTATCCGGATTCATTTCGGCTTCCCGGGAGTCCTCACAGGCTGCATCTTCTCCGGCTTTCGCCTCAGAAGCAGTGTCCATTTCTTCCTCCATGTTCCGGTTGTCTTTATTTTCCATCTTCTGCTCCACTCCATTCTGTGTATATGACACTTTCTATTTTTTCTTATAAAGCGTATCCAGCTGAGTCATAAGATTCTTCAGGATTCCCACTACCTTGTCATAATCCATCCGCTTGGGACCGATAATTCCAATCGTTCCCTTCATTCCCTCGCCCAGCTCGTAAGTAGCCGTCACTATACTGCAGTCCTTCATTGTTTTCACCGGCGTCTCATTTCCGATATATACCTGGATTCCCGTACTGCTCTCATCTGCCAGTGTTTCCTGAACGATCTGATTTAATGCCTGTTTTTCTTCAAAAGTGGTAATAAGCTGTCCGGCCAGTTCCTTATCCGCAAGTTCCGGATACTTCAGGATATTGTTCGTGCCGCTCGTATAAATCTCCAGGTCCTCATCCGCCTGTATGGCTTCCGCCACCGCATCGATGATTTCTCCCACCATATCGCTGTGGATTCCTGCCTGCTGTTTCAGATTGGCTATCATTCCCAGATTGATTTCATCCAGGGACTTCCCGTTCAAATGGGTATTCAGCAGGATATTCAGCTTCAATATGGTTTCCTGGTCGGGCGCTTCTTCAACATGAAGCATGGTGTTCTTAATCATATTGCCTTCCACCACGATAACCGCCAGTACCTGGTGTTCATCCACCCTGGAAAGCTGAATGAACTTAAGCTTATTTCCATGATAAAGCGGCGATGATATCATTGCCGCATAGTTGGTGTTCACTGCAAGAACTCTGGCAACCTGCCGGAGAAGATGATCCATCTTATCTTCCTTCTCCACGAGAAGCTCCTTTAAATCAGCCACTTCCCGATCCTTCTCTTCCAGCATGCTGTCAACATACAGCCGGTAACCTTTGTCGGAAGGAATCCGGCCTGCAGAGGTGTGGGGCTGGAGGATATATCCTAATTCTTCCAGATCTGCCATTTCATTGCGAATAGTGGCTGAACTTAAGTTCAAATCCGTATATTTGGAAATCGTCCTGCTTCCTACCGGTTCTCCTGTCTCCAGATAGTTACGGATGATTGCCTGCAGAATTTTCATTTTGCGTTCATCCAGTTCGTGCTGCATTACCTCACCTCATTTCGGGTTGTTAGCACTCAACCTTCAGGAGTGCTAACACCTTCTGAACATACATTATCACTTCTCCTATACGTTGTCAACTCGTTTTTTGAAATAAATTAATGAAAAAAGTGTGAAGAATCTTAAGGAATTCGAATGAAAAACAGAGGCTGATACGCTCTGCATACCGGCTCTGTGCCCGGCAAAAGAAACGCCACATCCCCTGCAGGCTGAAGAACGGTGCAAAACGGATTCGAAATCCGCCCTTCAGGGGATATGGCGCATAATGACGTGAAATTGTATTTTTATGTATTCCTAATAAAGTCCCGGCTGTTTTTTAAATAGCAAAGCTTCCTGTTACATCCCCGTTGATCACGTAGTAAACACTGCTTTCTTCGGGCTTCACATAAAGCTCCACATCCTTGAAATCCGCTTCGTTCTTTCCCAGATCATATTTCCACACATCCTTTGCGATCTTCACAAGATCCTCTGTGGAATAAGATTTTCCGGCAAACTGTACGGTTACGATTTCCTTTGCCTCTGCCTTTGCAGCTGCGGTCTTTGCAGGCGCTTTCTTTGCAGCAGGCTTTGCAGCGGAAGCGGGCTTTTCAGCTGTGGTTTTTTCTGCAGCAGGCTTTGCAGCCGTCTTCTTGACAGGTGCCTTCTTAACAGCTTCTTTCTTCACGGGTTCCTTCTTAACTGTTTCCTTCTTTACCGTCTCTTTTTTCACGGTTTCTTTTTTGACAGGCGCCTTCTTTGCAGGTGCCTTCTTTTCTGCGGGCTCTTTTACAGCTGTCTTTACTGCCGGTGTCTTTTCAGGCTCTTTGGTGTCGATTTTCAGTGCATCAGCTTTCGCAGTAATTTTTTCAACAGGTTCTGCAGTTTCCTTTGCTGCGGTTTTCTTCATTTCTGCCATAATTTTCTCCTCCTTTAGACCCAGGTACTTCGTCCAAGCACAACACACAAAGCAGTAATATACCTGAATACAGGAACCAGTTTACCGCAAAGACGGGCAGTTGTCAACTTTTCGCCTTGTTTTGGGCAGAAAAGGGAATTGTTACCGTAAAGCAGCTCCCCTTTCCAGGGGTGCTTGTGAGTTCAATATGTCCTCCGTAGAACTCCACGATATGCTTCACAATGGATAATCCCAGACCGGTTCCGCCCATCTTTTTGCTCCGGCCCTTATCCACCCGGTAAAACCGTTCAAATACCCTTTCCTGCTCCTCTTTGCTGATACCGCAGCCGTCATCCCTTACCCGGATACACATATCAGGGCCTTCTGATGAAATCTCCACCCATACGTTTCCTCCCGGGTGGTTGTATTTAATGCCGTTGCTTACCAGATTCATGATCAGTTCCCGGAGCTGTTTGGCGCTGGCTTCTATGGTGAGAGGCTCACATTCCTTATGCAGTGTCACCTGATATTCCGCGGCAATGGGCTCCGCCGATTCAAAAATTTCCGTAAGCAAAGGCGCGATGCGCACCATGGAATAGGTAACCTCCGCCTCTTTGGCCTCCAGGCGGGATATCATGAGGATATCGTTGATAAGGTTGGTCATATTGTCCGTTTCCTTCAGTATCCGGGCAATAAAGTCCTTTTTGGTGGCTTCATCCTTCACAAATCCCTGATCCAGCAGTTCCGCATAGCCTTTAATGGAGGTGATGGGTGTTTTCAGTTCATGGGACGCGTTGCTGAAAAATTCCTGCCGTATCCTTTTTTCCTTCTCCAGACGATCCATATGCTCCCTGATTTCTGCCGCCATTTTCATAGTCGTCTGTGAAATCACGTTTAATTCCTTGTATTTATACTGCCGGAAGGTAAAACTGGGGTTTTCCCCCCGCACCTTTACCATTTCCCTGGAGATTTCATTCAGGGGGGTGGTGATGGTGTTGGTAAACCGCACGGCTATTATTACGCTTATTACAAAAGCGATCCCCGTGCCGAGAAGCAGGAGCGGAAATATCAGTATCATGTAATCCAGCATATTGGTATAAGGTACGGACATACGGATCACATAGGGGCCTTTTCCGGAACAAATGGCCACATACAGCATACTTCTGCCCAGGCTCGCCGAATAGCGGGATGAAAAACCGGTACCGGTCTTCAAAGCTTCCTTCACTTCTTCCCGTTCCAGATGATTTTCCAGACTTTTCGGCTGTTCTATCTCATTATCGGCCACCACCGTACCATCCTCAGTTATGATGGTAATCCGGGACTGCTCATCCATAGTCGCTTCATGCAGCCGGAGCAGCTGTTCCTGCAGATCGCCCTCGTAGTCCAAAGCATAATCCACCACATGTGCAGTATTGATCATGGACTGCCTGTTATTCTTCAGCATATTTTTACCGATAAAGTAATAGGAAAAAACACTGCTGACCGCAAGGGCCAGCATGAGTATCGCCACGAACCGGAGTAAGATTGCACGCTTCATCTTTAATTTTCCTTATTATCATTTTCCTGGGGGATCACAAAACGGTATCCCACACTGCGGATAGTCTTTATGTACTTGCTTCCTTCCTCACCCAGCTTCTGGCGCAGGGTCCTGATATGAATATCCAGCGTCCTTGTTTCAATATCCGCCGAATAATCCCAGAGCTTATTGAGAAGCTCATCCCTCTCAACAACCCGTGTACGGTTGTCAATCAAATACATAAGCAGTTCATATTCTTTATAGGTCAGGGAAACCGTCTCCCCGTTCATAACCACTTCTCTGGCCGCCGTATCCACCGCAAGGCCGCCCATTTTTATCTTGCCGGTCCCATGTACAGGCTGCTGCTCCGCCGAACGCCGGAGAAGGGAACGGATTCTCGCCGCAAGCTCCAGCACTCCGAAGGGCTTCGTTACATAATCATCGGCTCCCCCGTCAAGGCCCACCACCTTATCGTATTCCTTATCTTTGGCAGTCAGCACAATGATAGGGATATTTTTTATCTCATCATCCCTGTTCCTGATAAGCCGGATAGCAGAGAGCCCGTCCATACCCGGAAGCATCAAATCGAAAACGGCAAGATCCGGCTGTTCTTTCCCCACCAGCTCCAAAGCCTCCTCCGCCGTTTCAAAAGCCAGGACCTGATAGCCATAGCCCTCCAGCGCAATTTTCACAAGATTCCGGATATTCTCATCGTCCTCAATAACAAATATTTTCTGCATGATTTTCTCTCCATTCTGCTGTTAAACGTATCGGTTCCGCCCTCCGGTGCCTGCGCCCTGCCCGGCGTGCCCCAGTCCCTTCCGGGTGCGGGCAAAGAGGTCCTTAGAGGGCACACTTTCGTTCGGATAAACACGCAGCGGTACTAACGCTGCAAAAGACGCAGCGTAAGGACCGGCGTGTTTATGAC
>ERZ809152.968-NODE-968-length-12832-cov-3.560304_pt1 | contig 12832 bp, 9 predicted proteins | sample MGYA00520518_ERZ809152 | MGnify/ENA primary metagenome ERZ809152 (study PRJEB31570, sample SAMEA3212996) | Homo sapiens | biome: human-gut; feature: human gut; material: fecal | place: Sweden | collected 2011 ...
GGGGGAGTTTAAGCCGGGCGCCCGCTTGCCCAGCGAGTATGAGCTGGCGCAGCGCCTTGGTGTGGGACGTAGCACAGTGCGCGAGGCGACGAAGGCGCTTGTGAGCCGCAATATTCTGGAGGTCCATCGAGGGAACGGCACGTTTGTGTGCGAGCAGACCGGCCTTGTGCAGGATCCTCTGGGGCTGCGTTTTCAGCCGGACAAAAAGCGGCTGGGCCTCGATCTGTGCGAGGTGCGCCTTATGATCGAGCCAGAGATCGCTGCGCTGGCCGCACAAAAGGCGACAGAGGAAGAGATTGCTCGAATGCAGGCGCTGTGCGACGCCATTGAGGAAAAGGTGCGCCGAAATGAAAATTATGGAGCGCTGGATCAGCAGCTGCATACGCTTTGGGCGGCGTGTACGCGCAACGCGATCATGCCAAATTTGGTCCCCATTCTGAGCCAGGCTATTCCTCTTTTTATCGATATCACGAAGCGTGCGCTGCAGATGCAGTCGCTGTGCACTCATCAGGCTGTTGTGGATGCCATTCGCGCGCGCGACTCCGAAGCTGCCCGGCAGGCGATGCGCGTGCATCTGGAAGACAATCGGCGAAGCATCGAGGCGCTGCCGGATGACGACAGCTGACGCAGTGCTTTAACAAGAGTAAAAAAGAGGCCGGTCTCTGTGCGTTTATACACGTACAGGGATCGGCTTTGCTTTTTCTGGCGCTTTTGGGCCATGTACCGGTCGGCAGAGGAGCAGGGGCGTTCTCCAGCGAGATTCTGCGGCGCTTTTCATCGGGGCAAAGCATCGGTAGAGGCCTGCAGAACGGCGGCCCGGTTTGTCTGTTTCTTTCAGAAAAGACCTTTGAATGTTTTCGTGCAAAGCGATAAAAAATGAAGTATAACTTTGTGGTCTTCCACAAAGTTCGAAAAAAGCCTTGACTTGCCGGTGAAGATTTGTTAATTTATAAGCGAAACATAAGACGTCTGATGTCTGATAAATGATAATGATATGGAGAATGGAAACAAGAAGGAGAGGGTGTGCGTATGTATCACAGCGAGGAGGTGCGCCGTCTGGCGCCTGAAATGGACCCGTTGCGCCTCGGGATGGGCTGGAAGCTGGAAGATTTAGAAAAACCGAAGGTCATTATCGAGAGCACCTTTGGAGACAGCCATCCGGGAAGCGCGCATCTGCTGAAATTTGTGGATACAGCGGCTGCAGGTGTGGCAGCCGCAGGCGGCCGGGCCGCGCGCTATTTCACAACGGATATCTGCGACGGCATGGCACAGGGCCATGACGGTATCAATTATTCTTTGGCCAGCCGCGACATGATCGCCAATATGGTGGAGATCCACAACAACGCCACTCCCTTCGATGCCGGGGTATTCATCGCCAGCTGCGACAAGGGGCTGCCGGGCCTTCTAATGGGGATCGGCCGAACAGACCTGCCAGCTGTCGTGGTGACAGGCGGCGTTATGGAGGCCGGGCCGGACCTGCTGACACTGGAGCAGATCGGTGCCTACAGTGCCATGTGTCAGCGCGGTGAGATCAGTGAGGCGCAGCTCACTTATTATAAGCACCATGCCTGCCCCTCTTGCGGTGCATGCAGCTTTATGGGCACGGCGGGCACGATGCAGGTGATGTGCGAGGCGCTGGGCCTTACACTGCCGGGCAGCGCGCTTTTGCCGGCCACCAGCGCGGATCTTGTGGAAGTGGCCAGAAAAGCGGGCGCACAGGCTGTGGAGCTGGCAAAGCGCGGCTTGACGGCCCGCGATATCGTGACGCGGGAGAGCTTTGAAAACGCCATTATCGTGCACGCGGCAATTTCCGGCTCTACAAACGCCATCCTGCATCTTCCGGCCATCGCCCATGAATTCGGCATTGAGATCGATGCCGACACATTCGAGCGCATCCATAAGAGTGCTCATTATCTGCTGGATGTGCGCCCCGCCGGACGCTGGCCGTCAGAATATGTCTATTATGCGGGCGGCGTGCCCGCCATCATGGAAGAGGTGCGTCACCTGCTCCACCTCGATGTGATGACCGTCACTGGAAAAACGCTGGGCGAGAACCTGGACGGGCTGAAGGTAGGCGGCTATTACGAAAAATGCGCGGAATATCTTAAAAAGACAGGGGTCAAAAAAGAAGATATCATTCGTCCGTTTGACGCCCCAATCGGAGATAAGGGGACCATCGCCATTCTGCGCGGGAATCTGGCGCCCGAAGGGGCTGTTGTGAAGCATTCGGCCGTGCCGGTAGAGATGCACAAGGCGCTTTTGCGCGCCCGCCCTTTCGACTGCGAGGAGGACGCCATTGCCGCCGTCATCGCCCACGACATCAAGCCAGGAGATGCGGTGTTTATCCGCTATGAAGGACCCAAGGGCAGCGGAATGCCGGAGATGTTCTATACCACGGAGGCGATATCCTCCGACCCGGAGCTGGGCAAGACCATCGCTCTCATTACAGACGGCCGTTTTTCCGGCGCGTCCAAGGGCCCGGCTATCGGGCATGTTTCGCCGGAGGCGGCCGAAGGCGGTCCCATCGCGCTGGTAGAGGAGGGGGACCTTATCCAAATCGATATCCCTGCGCGGGTGCTGGCCATAGTGGGTGTGCGGGGCGAGCGGAAAACGCCCGAGGAGATGGACGGGATACTGAAGGAGCGCAGAGCCGCGTGGCAGCCCAGGCCGTTGCGGTATCAGAGCGGTGTTTTGAAAATCTATTCCGAACATGCGGTCGGCCCGATGAAGGGCGGCTACATGAAGTGAAAATGAGGAGTGATGAAGCCCCATGGAAAAGCTGAGAACCGGTATCATTGGGTGTGGAAAGGTGGGCGATTTTCATGCCAAGGTCTATGCGGAGTTGCCCCAGAGCGAATTTGTCGCTGTCTGTGATGCAGACAGCGCGCGTGCGGAGGCATTTGCGTCACGCTATGGTGTGAAGGCGTATACGGATGTGGCCACAATGTGCCGCGATGCGAGGCTGGATGTGGTGAGCATCTGTACTCCGCACCCACTGCATGCCAGTCCGGCCGTGGCGGCTGCGGACTGCGGCTGCAATGTGCTTGTGGAAAAGCCTCTGGCTTCCAGCCTTGAGGACTGCGACGCCATCATCGCGGCGGAGAAGCGTAATCATGTCACTGTAGGCACGATGGTGCAGCGCCGTTTTTACCGCCCCTGCATGCGCATCCACAAGGCCATCGAGGATGGGAAGCTGGGCCGTCCCGTGCTGGGAATGGTGACGATGCTGGGTTGGCGCGACGAGGCTTATTATAACAGCGACCCCTGGCGCGGCACGTGGAAAGGCGAGGGAGGCGGCGTGCTGGTGAACCAGGCGCCCCATCAGCTGGATCTGCTGCTGTGGTACATGGGCGAGGTGGACGAAGTATACGGCGTCTGGAAGAACCTCAACCACCCTTATATCGAGGTGGAGGACACGGCTGTGGCTGTGGTTAAATTCAAGAGCGGCGCTGTGGGCAATATCGTTGTGAGTAACAGCCAGAACCCGGCGCTGTACGGCAGGGTGCACATTTTCGGTGAGAACGGTGCGGCCGCAGGTGTGCAGACCGATGGCGGCGCGATGTTCATCGCGGGCATGACGTCTATAACAGAACCGCCTGTAAATGATTTGTGGACGGTGCCTGGCGAAGAGGAAATGCTGCCTGTGTGGAAAAAGGAGGACAGCGACTTCTTCAACAGTGTGGACTCCATGTATTACTATCACCGCGAGCAGATCAAAGATTTCCTCGAGGCTGTGCAGAGTGGCAAAAAGCCGCTGGTGGACGCCACAGAGGGCAGACGCACGGTGGAGCTGTTCACAGCCATCTACCGAAGCACGAAGGATAACGCCATCATTAAATTCCCGCTGAAATAAGGGGGCAGGGAAAATGTTTATGCGTGCCCAGTGTTCGCTGGGGAAGTCGCAGCAGGCAAGCGTCTCCTCAATGCTCTCCTCCGCCTTTTTGATGGCTTCTTTCAGCTTCATGGAAGTTCCTCCACCATGGCCCGGGCCTTTTCCTAAATGGTGTCTACACAAGATTAGGCTGAAACGGCACACCAAATAGCAATGCAACGAATTTGTACTGCTGCCAAAAAGGATGCTGTATTTTTTGCGTGTCGAGTGGCAATACCACGCCAGTATTTCAAGTGCAGAAAAGCATTCCCCAACAAATGACGAAGCCGATACAAATAACGGCCATACTTCCGCTGTTATCTGCGATCTCGTTTGATCGGAATGACGACGTTCATCCCAGCACCAGCAGCATAAGAAATAATCGGGTTGGTGCCATGACCACGATCAGTCAATAATGTTTCCGCAGCTATTCCCCCAATCAGGTGAATAGCTTCTTGGCAATCAGCTCGGATACCCTCTGCAACATGTACTCGGACCGGCATACCATTTGCATCCACGACAAGGTGAATCTTGGTATTGAGTCTCCTTTTGTACGACTCATGTCCTGATTACCGCTTTTGGCTTCTGCTGCATGTGGATGTACCTTACAGTGGCTGACATCAATCATCGGCCATTCCAAATCAGGCTCATCTGCGAAAATGCTGATATACAGTACCCCATTTCCCGTAGCACGGCGGCAACCCCCGCCATGTGCTCCTGTGTGTAAAATCCAAAATACGCCATTGATAGACCGCCGGTTATCTTGTGCTGTGCCGCCCCCATTGCCCTCGCTGTCCTGAACGATGAGGCGCCAGCAGATTCCATACCTGATCACAGCTGTCATGGCGTTGTTGTTCATTGCTCATAGGAACACCTCTTTCTGAGCTATTGGCCTATTTTACCACATTACTCGTGTAAACACTATTTAGGAAGAAGAAATGCTGCCCTCTTTCCGTTTGTTTGGAAGTATGATAGAATAAGCGGGAAATTTGGATAAAGCCGGGATGTTGTATATGAGTCTGGAATCAAAAATAAGAAGTCTGAAGGCACATCCTCTCATTCAGGTGCTGGCCGACAATGGGGGGAATCCGCGTACGCTTGTGCTGATCGAACCGCTGTGGGGCGTCCCTTACAACCTTATCGCACCGTTCGCCACTCTTTATATGTACACACAGGGCATCACAGATGTGCAGATTGGCCTGATTCTCTCCGTCACGATGGCAGTCCAGGTGTTGTTTTCCTTTTTGGGGGGCATTTTGTCTGACAAGCTGGGACGAAAATTCACTACCATGATGGGGGATTTTTTCGGATGGGGGCTGGCCTGTCTGGTGTGGGCTGTTTCGAACAATTTCTGGCTGTTTTTGGCCGCTGCAATCCTGAATTGCTTTGAGCAGATCAATCAGACGGCATGGTACTGCCTGCTGATTGAGGACGCACGCCCAAAGGATCTGGTAGGAATCTATACCTGGGTAAATATTGGCGGATTGGTGGCCATCTTTTTTGCGCCGCTTTCCGGTCTGTTCGTCCGTTCGTATTCGATCGTGCCGGTAGTACGGGTGCTGTATTTTCTTTTTGCGCTGACAATGATCCTGAAAACGCTCATCACCTTCCGGTTTTGCCATGAAACGAAGCAGGGCAAAATCCGGCGCGCAGAGACAAGGGGAATATCTGTTTTTCATATGCTGGGGGAATACCGCCAGTTGATTCCCGGTATGCTGAAGAATAGGGGCGTGCTCAAAGCAGTGGCTGTTTCTGTGATCCTGTATGTCACCAACATGGTGAGCACAAACTTTTTTGGTCTGTATGTGACACAGCGGCTGGGGCTTTCGGAAAACTTTCTGGCGCTGTTCCCCATTTTGAACGCTGCTGTCATGCTGATCTTTATGATAGGGCTTCAGCACCGCATCAATGCCACGAAATTTCGCATCCCGCTGTGGATCGGGCTGGCGTTGTACGTCGTGGCTGCCTTGGTGCTGATCTTCTCTCCTGCGGGCAGACTGGGCTTTGTGCTGTTGTATGTGTTTATTGCCGCTGTGGCGGCAGCGCTGGTGAATCCGCGTAAGGACGCGCTTCTCCAGCTCAACATCACTCCGCAGGAACGGGCACGCCTGAATGCCCTTATCATGGCCTCCACAGTTGCCCTCTCCTCTCCTTTTGGTTATCTGGCCGGGTGGCTCTCCAGTATGGACCGCCGCCTGCCCTTCGTTTTCACACTCCTGTTATTTGTCACGGCAATGTTTGCCATAGGCCGCATCCAGGAGCCGCAGGTGGAGGAAAGGTAGAAATGCCGCTGCGGCTGATTTTCCTGTGTTTTAGGCGTCAATGGGTGGTTTCTTATGCTTTATACGGTTTTCGGACGCTTTTTTGTGTTGACGGCACATTAAAAACAAGCGGAACAGCGCCTTAGGCGGGGTGCCATAAAAAAGTGAGTGAAGTTTTGGGGAGCGGCATGGCCTATGAATCATGCCGTTCCTGCTTTTGTCAGCTCTTCCAGCGGAATAAAGCCCACGGAGCATAAGTGATTCGGATACTCTGGGTTGCCTCGTACCGCTTATCCGTCCGAAGCTCTTCAGGTCCTTTTTCCGAAACATCAATGAACTTGTCCGTAGTGTACCGGCAGAAAAAATCTTTCAGGTTGATGGCTGGCATTTTATTCCTCCGTTTTGATTTTTTGGTTGGGTGAATCGAAACAAAAGGCAGGCGGGGCGCCTGGAGACAAAGTGTCTCAGAGCATAGGAAAGCGCCCGCACAGCTTAAAGCTGTACGGACGCAGGAGAAACGGGCGTTATTTTCAAATGCTGTGTATTACGATGATTTTCGTATCCTTGGGCAATCTCTATCCGCCCTGGAGAGTGGCTTTTTTGAAAAGCCAAGGAGACGGATAGAAAAGCACAGCGTTACCTCCTTGCATCCGCAATGATGGTTTTAGCTTCTTTCTTTGGTAACACCTTGCCATAAGACACGACTTTCCCGTCCACAACCAGCGCAGGAGTAGTCATAACTCCGTAAGCGGCGATTTGTGAAAAGTCCGTTACATGGTCGATGGTTGTATCCATTCCCAATTCCACAAGAGCTTCACGGGTAGCATTTTCCAGAGTTTTGCATTTAACGCAGCCACTTCCCAGCACCTTCACCCCAACGCCAGACTTAGACGCTTCTGTTTTTGCCATTGTTTTTGGGGTGCAGTTTCCCACACAGCAGCAGGAGTTCGTTTCTTCTTTTTTCTTGTTAAAAAGTCCCATAATTGATTCCTCCTGAAAATTATATAAGCAAAAATTGAAACGCATTGAACAGGTAGCCCACAAGGATGATACCGATAGTGCAAATACCAATAAACAGCGCCAGCAGCTTCGGCTTCACAGCCTTGCGAAGCATAATCAAGGACGGCAAACTCAGTGTTGTGACAGCCATCATAAAGGACAAAATTGTGCCGAGTTGTGCGCCCTTATAGAGCAGGGCTTCTGCCACCGGGATTGTACCAAAAATATCCGCATACATGGGGATACCCACCAGCGTGGCAAGAACAACACCAAAGGGATTGTTACCGCCTAATACCGCTTCAATCCAGCTTTCTGGAATCCAGTTGTGAATGATTGCGCCAATTCCCACACCAACCAAAATGTATGGAAATACTTTTTTGAATGTGGAAATGACCTGTTCTCTGGCATACTGTATTCGTTCCCGTTTCGTCAGGGTAGGAGATTCAATATCCACGCCGCCGGCAGCACGGACAAATTCCTCCACATACGGTTCCATGTGTAGTTTTTCAATTAAGGTGCCGCCTGCCACAGCGATCATTAAACCGACAATCACATAGATGACCGCAACTTTTGCCCCGAAAATGCTCATTAAAAGAATAAGACTCCCCAAGTCCACCATAGGGGATGAAATCAGAAAAGAGAATGTAACTCCCAGCGGCAACCCTGCGCTGGTGAAGCCGATAAAAAGTGGAATGGACGAGCAAGAACAGAAAGGCGTCACAGTTCCCAGCAGGGCAGATATGATATTTGCACCGACACCATGGAACCGGCTCAATATCCGCTTGCTTCGTTCCGGCGGAAAGTAACTTTGAATGTAGGAAATTACGAAAATCAAAAGGCAGAGCAGCACCGTGATTTTTAACACATCATAGAAGAAAAACTGAATACTTCCTCCTATACGTTCCCTTACATCCAGCCCCAGCTTGGAAAGGCCCTTGCCAATTAGCTCATTCAGCCATTTCATGCCGAACACTTGATCCTGGATAAATTGCCACACACCCATAGAGAAACCTCGCTTTCAATTTGCCGGACAACATATCAAAAAAAATTGATGTTTAGTGCCGAGATAAACGCCATCTTGCTATGATGGCGTTTATTTATCACATGCGGGGCATTCACATACCCGTTCTGTGTTCGGTGTGGTAAGAGCCAGTAGTAACTCCACCGCTTCATCTTTGCCGGTCTCGCTCAAGCGGTAATGCGTCCATTTACCCTCTTGACGACTCACCACAAGCCCGGAATCACATAGAATTTTCATGTGATAAGATAGGCCAGACTGTGTTAAATCCATCGGCTCTTGTAAAACACAAGCGCATTTCTCGCCACTGCGTAGTTGCTCCAAAATGGCAAGACGTTTTGGGTCGCACAGGGCTTTAAACACCCTTGCGCTTTCTTGGTAAGTTCTCATGTGTTTGCCTCATATTAAAAAGTTTTGATGTGAATAGTATATGCACCATTATCTCGTTTGTCAATAGCTCTCTGCAAATTATTTTAGTAGCGTTTACACCTTGCACGAAACCGCAAGCAACGCAAAATGGACACGCTTGCTGTTTTGCGGGGCTGTCAGCCCTGCAAAAATACCTGTTGAGAAGCTTCCCCGAACCCTGCCTCACAGGCCGTTAACGCGCCTGTTCCTTGTGTGATTTACAGCATAGCAATTTTTTTAGTATGTCTCTTGGTGAACCGCATGAGTATTAAATGGTGATAGTAGTTTGATTTTCAGGCATGGGGAATGACAGGATACCTCCCTTCAAAAAAACGCGCCTGCCTGACAGATGCCGTAATTTAGTAGTTTTCTAATACTGTCTTATGAGAACCCACCGGGAAGGACGATTTTATTGCAAAATCATTCATGCTCCTTGCACGACAGCGTTTCGACCTCCAGCTTAAACACGCGGACGGAATCCAACATCGCGCCGGAAAACGTCCAGCCGTCTTTTCCGGTATTGTGCAGCATCAGAGCCTGCAAAGCCGCTTCTTTCTGCGAGGCCTCCTCCACAAAGGAAACGCGCCCCGTGCCGATAACGCTTTGAAACCGGGCGGTATGCCGGCAGGCTTCCTCGCCCTCTACCAGCGCGTAGTTTACGTCCAGCTCAAAGCCGACGGAGGGCGTCCCGGCGATGAGATCCAGCTTCCGCCCGCTTTTAGCGCTGTGAAAATAGAACACCCGCTTTCCGTTTTCCTCGGCGTAGCCGAAATTCAGCGGCACGATATACACCGCGCCGTTGTCGCAGAAGCCGAGGCGGCAGCAATGGCAGGTCTGGATGATTTGTGTGATTTTTTCTGCATCTGTGATCTCGCGGTCCGTACGCCGCATGTGCCTCACTCCTCATTGGTTTTGTTTCATGATAACACAAAGGAACCGGTTGAGGCAACTTTACAAAATATGTGTTGCCTGTGCCGCCGGCAGGCATGGAAAATCAAATTTTTTGATTTACGGCCGTGGAAGCCCGGCGGATTTGCGGCCGCGCTGCCCGGCGCACTGCTCTGCTTTTTGCAGCGGCGGTGCTTTTTTGCAAAAAACAACGGAATCTTAGGGGAGACGGGCTTTTTAACTTGATTCGACACCGTTCGACATGGTAAAATAGACTCCCGGCGCATCCCACTTCGCGCCGGCCATGGCCGCGTCTGTTCCCCATCCAGGAATGGGCGCGGCCGCTTTGTTTTTTACCGGGGAAAACCGTGAAAAGCGGTTGATTTTTGCGCTCCGTTCGCCTATACTGAAAGTGAAAAAAGCTGCTGTTTCAGGGAGGGAACGTTATGAAAAATTACGTGATCACCATCGCCAGGGAAAACGGAAGCAACGGCCGCGCCATCGGCGAGGCGTTGGCCGGGCGCCTGGGCATCCCTTTTTACAATCGGGATATCCTGCCGATGACAGCGGCATCAACGAACAACTGTTTGCCAACGCGGAGAAAAGCTTCCGCAGCAGTCTGCTGTTCCGCGTGGCCAAGGACGCCTACAACGGCGAGGTCATCCCGCCGGACAGCGACAACTTTGTTTCCAACGAGAACCTGTTCCGCTACCAGGCCAAGGTGATGCTGGGCCTGGCGCAGAACGAGAGCTGTGTGATGATCGGACGCTGCGCGGACTTTATTTTGCGCGACCGGCCCAATGTGCTGCGTGTGTTCATCCACGCGCCGGAGGAAGTGCGCGTGCGCCGCGTCATGCAGCGCCACAACCTCTCTGAGGCCGAGGCGCGCCGCCATATGCGCCAGGTGGACAAACGCCGCGCGGACTATTACCGCGCTTTCACGGGCAGCGACTGGCGCGACGCCGGCCATTATGACATCTGCTTCGATTCCGACCATATGGGTGAGGAGAAGATCATCCGCTTCATTATGGGATATATGAACGTGTGCTTCGAGGACTGAGCCGCGGCGGAAAGAAAATGAAAACAGCCGGAAGGGAATCTTCCCTTCCGGCTGTTTTCATGTCCGGCGTCAGGAAAGCTCGAACTTACCGGTGTAGAGCTGATAATATCTGCCTTTTTGCGCGAGCAGCTCACTGTGGGTGCCGCGTTCGATGATACGGCCCTGTTCCAGCACCATGATGCAGTCTGAATTGCGTACAGTGGAGAGGCGGTGTGCAATGACGAACACCGTGCGGCCCGCCATCAGGCGGTCCATGCCCTCCTGTACAATGCGCTCGGTGCGTGTGTCGATGGAACTGGTGGCCTCGTCCAGAATAAGCACGGGCGGGTCCGCCACGGCCGCGCGGGCAATGGCCAGCAGCTGCCGCTGGCCCTGTGAGAGGTTTGCCCCGTCGCCTGTCAGCAGAGTGTTGTAGCCGTCCGGAAGATGTTCGATGAACGCGTGGGCGCCCGCCAGCTGCGCCGCAGCCGTCACCTCTGCGTCGGTGGCGTCCAGTTTGCCGTAGCGGATGTTGTCCGCAATGCTGCCGCTGAACAGGTGCGGCGTCTGCAGCACATAGCCCAGCGCGGAGTGCAGCCAGAGCTGGCTGCGCTCACGGTAGTCCACGCCGTCGATGAGCACCTGGCCCGCGGTCGGCTCGTAAAAACGGCACACAAGGTTGACGATGGTGCTTTTGCCCGCGCCCGTCTCACCCACCAGGGCGATGGTCTGGCCCGGCTCTACCTTTAAATTGAAATCGCGCAGCACGGTCTCGCCTGTTTTGTAGGCGAACGTGACGTCCCGGAACTCCACGCCGCCCGCGATGGGAGGCCAGTTCCCGCGCCGTGGCGCAAAAGCGGTGCCGTATTCGGCTTCCACCTCGGGGCTGTCTACGATATCCGGCTGGGTGTCCAGCAGGTCGATGACGCGCTCGGCGCTGGCCTGTGCGGACTGCATCTCGGCCAGAATGCGCGCCAGCTGCTGGATGGGGTCAAACAGCTGCGTCGTATAGCTGATGAAGGCCGCCAGCGTGCCGAAGCCCATGGCTCCGGCGAACACCAGGCTGCCGCCCCGGCTCAATGCCAGCGCTGTGCAAATACTGCCCAGCGCCATGACGAGCGGCATGAACAGCGCGCTCAGCAAAGCCGAGCGGATGCTGGCCGTGCGCATGGCGCCCGTCAGCTCCCGGAACTCGGCGGCACTGGCCTCCTCGCGCACGAGGGTCTTTGTGGTCATGGCGCCCATGATGCCCTCGTTGAACGCGCCTGTGATGCGGCTGTTCGTTTTGCGCACGGCGCGCTGGTATTTGAGGATACGCTTTTGGAAAAACACGCACAGCGCGGCCAGAACGGGCGTGATGCACAGCACCAGCAGACCCAGCTTCCAGTTCATGGCAAGCAGCACGACCACGATGCCCACGGCGAACACGCCCGCCCACATCAGGTCCACAAGGCTCCAGGCGATCATATCCGACAGCCGGGCGATATCACTCACCATGCGGGCCATCAGCCAGCCAACGGAGGTGGTGTCGTAAAAGCTGAACGAAAGCTGCTGGAGCTTTGCAAACGCATCCTGCCGGATGTCGTAGCTCATGTCCATTTCCAGCCGGCCCGCGCCGCGCACAAACAGGAACACGCCCAGGCTCTGGACGACGACCAGAGCGGCATATACAAGGCCGTACAGCCAAAGCCCCTCAGTGGTGCCGCCCTCGATGAAATGGTCGATGGCATAGCGGGAGAACTGCGGATAGGCAAGGTCGATCCCCGCCACCACCAGCAGCACGAGCATCACGGAGACCACCGTGCGCCGGTGGCGCATGGCATAGGCGATCAGGCGTTTCCACAGCCGCAGGTCGATCTTCTGGTCGGCAGAGTCTCTTTTGTTTTCAAAATCATTCTGTGCCATTACGCCTCGCCTCCTTTCGGGGACGCCGCCTGCGGCAGCTCGTTCTGGATGGCGCACACGCGCCGGTACAGCCCCTCCTGCGCGGCCAGCGTGTCATGCGTGCCCATCTGCACCACGCGGCCTTTGTCCAGCACGAGGATCAGGTCCGACTTACGGATGGTTGCGATGCGGTGGCTGATGAGGAACATGGTGCCGTGGCGGCGGGAATGCAGCGCGTCGCGGATGGCGGCGTCCGTCTCAGCGTCTACGGCGGAAAGGGAATCGTCAAAGATCAGGACAGGGGTATCCTGCAGCAGCATGCGGGCGATGGCCACGCGCTGCTTTTGTCCGCCGGAAAGCGTCACGCCGCGCTCGCCGACCACGGTGTCGTAGCCCTCGGAGAAGCTCTCGATGACGTCATGTACCGAGGCCGTGCGCGCGGCGGCATATACGTACGAAAGATC
>ERZ809152.982-NODE-982-length-12712-cov-3.356404_pt1 | contig 12712 bp, 7 predicted proteins | sample MGYA00520518_ERZ809152 | MGnify/ENA primary metagenome ERZ809152 (study PRJEB31570, sample SAMEA3212996) | Homo sapiens | biome: human-gut; feature: human gut; material: fecal | place: Sweden | collected 2011 ...
AAGAAGCAACAGAGGTACTATATATCAGGTAGTTGAGCTAAGCAAGTCCTAAAAAGACTTTTAACTTATAAAAAAGCGGTGACATATGAGTGATATAAGCGTGATAGATATTTCAAGCACCAATTGCATATCATCATACTAATATACAGTCAGTTAAAAATAAAAAGTGATACAGTGATATTGATTTTCGGAATCAAGTTTTTTTTGTATATGACATATACACTTCGCATAACAAATTATTTATTGCAAAACACATTGCACTTATTACAACATTTTGTAACTTTGGGCAATATCTCAATTCACCGAATTGCTAATTTAATAATATCATGAAGAACAGAAAATTAAGAATGGGAATGTTTGGAGGAGGTAGTGACGCCTTCATCGGGGCGATCCACCGTCGCGCAGCCTTTATGGACAATCAGATCGAATTAGTTTGCGGATGTTTCAGCGTAGACCCTGAGATATCCAAAAGCTCCGGTTTATCGTACTTTTTGCCGGAAGACCGGATTTACAGCACTTACCAAGAAATGTTCGAACACGAAATGACCTTACCGGAAGGAGAAAGGATGGATTTTGTCACGATCGTGACTCCCAACCGTTGGCATTTCGAACCAGCTATGATGGCTCTTGAAAGAGGGTTCCATGTGGTCGTGGATAAACCGATGACGTTCTCACTCGAAGAGGCCAAACAACTACAGAAAAAAGTGGAAGAAACCGGACTCGTGCTGGCTCTGACACATGTATACTCGGCCTATCCGGCAGTAAAAGAGGCGAAAGCCCGTATCGCGAAAGGCGAACTCGGAAAATTGCGCCGCGTCTATGTAGAATATACGCAAGGATGGCTTTCCGAACGTATCGAATTGCTAGGTGGCAACAATGCCGGATGGCGCACGGACCCGAAACGTTCCGGCAAAGCCGGTTGTATAGGGGATATCGGAACACATGCCTGGCATTTGAGCGAATATATTACCGGACTGAAAGTCAAAGAACTATGTGCCGACCTGAAGGCATTCGTTCCCGGACGTCCGATCGATGACGACGGGGCGGCATTCCTTCGCTACGAAAACGATGTGACAGGCGTCTTGACCGCAACACAGATCGGAACTGGCGAAGCCAATAATATCCGCATCCGTATTTATGGTGAAAAAGGCGGACTGGAATGGCGCCAGATGGAGCCGAACACGCTGACATTGAGATGGAGAGATCGTCCGACTGAAATATTGGATATCGGCAACAACGGCTACCTGACCCCCGAAGCCCTGTGGAATACCCGAACTCCGGCAGGACACCCGGAAGGTTTTATCGAAGCTTTTGCCAATATCTACCACAATTTCTCACTTACCGTCAGAGCTATCAAAAACGGAGAAACACCCAGTGGAGACTGCTTGGATTTCCCGACCGTATACGATGGCGTAAGAGGTATGCAATTCATTGAAACAATGGTGGAAGCCGGATATAACGATAATGTAAAATGGCAAAAATGGATTGATTGAAATCCTGAAAAACCGTAAATAAATAACATCTTATGAAACTAAACGTACTTGCTTGCTGCCTGTCCCTGCTCGGGACGGCAGCTTTCGCTCAAAAAAACGAGTGGAGAGATCCTAACGTAAACGAGATCAACAGAGCTCCCATGCACACCAACTATTTCGCGTACGAAGACGAAAACAGTGCATTGAAAGGATGTAAGGAATCATCCGGGAATTTTATGACCTTGAACGGTAACTGGAAATTCTTCTGGGTAAAAAATGCAGATATGCGCCCGACAGATTTTTACCAGGTGAACTTCAACGACAAGGGATGGGATAATCTGAAAGTACCCGGCTTGTGGGAACTGAACGGTTATGGCGACCCGATCTATGTGAATGTCGGGTATCCTTGGAGAAGCCAGTTCAAGAACAACCCGCCTGAAGTTCCTACGGAAAACAACCACGTAGGTTCTTACCGTAAAGAGATCATGGTTCCGGCAGACTGGAAAGGAAAAGAGATATTCGCTCATTTCGGTTCTGTCACATCAAACATGTATCTTTGGGTGAACGGACAATTCGTCGGCTACAGTGAAGACAGCAAACTTGAAGCCGAATTCAATCTGACCAAATACCTGAAACCAGGGAAAAACCTGATCGCATTCCAGGTGTTCCGCTGGTGCGACGGGACTTATCTGGAAGACCAGGATTTCCTCCGTCTCTCCGGAGTGGGCCGCGACTGCTACCTCTATGCCCGCACCCCGAAATACATTCAGGACATCCGCGTGACTCCGGATTTGGATGCACAATATAAAGACGGTACTTTAAATGTTTCCCTGAACCTGAAAGGCAGCGGGACAGTCGACCTGAAACTGTTAGATAAGGCCGGCAAAGAAGTCGCTACTTCGTCGGTCAAAGGTTCGGGCAAAGTTTCCACCGACATGGCAATAAGCAATCCTGAAAAATGGACTGCCGAAACTCCGGTTCTCTACACACTGATCGCCACTTTGAAAAACGGCAGTAACACGACTGAGGTTATTCCGGTGAAAGTCGGTTTCCGCAAGATCGAATTGAAAAACGCCCAGATATTGGTAAACGGACAACCAGTCTTGTTCAAGGGAGCCGACCGGCACGAAATGGATCCGGACGGAGGTTACGTCGTATCGCCGGAGCGCATGATCCAGGACATCAAGGTCATGAAGGAATACAACATCAATGCCGTACGTACTTGTCATTATCCAGACAACAATTTATGGTATGACCTCTGCGACAAATATGGTATTTATGTCGTTGCTGAAGCAAATGTAGAATCGCACGGTATGGGATACGGTGACAAGACGTTGGCTAAAAACCCGCTGTTCGCCAAAGCACATATGGAACGCAACCAGCGCAACGTCCAGCGTGGCTATAATCACCCGTCCATCATTTTCTGGTCATTAGGCAACGAGGCCGGCATGGGTCCAAACTTCGAAGCTTGTTATACCTGGATCAAGAACGAAGACAAATCACGTGCCGTGCAATACGAACAGGCACGGACAAGCGAATTCACCGATATCTATTGCCCGATGTACCGCGACTATAAAGGTAGTGAAGAATATTGCAAGGGAGACATCGACAAACCGCTTATCCAATGCGAATATGCGCACGCGATGGGCAACTCTCAAGGGGGATTCAAAGAATATTGGGATCTGATCCGCAAATATCCGAAATACCAAGGTGGCTTTATCTGGGATTTCGTTGATCAGTCTTTGCGTTGGAAAACAAAAGACGGCGTTCCTTTCTATGCTTATGGCGGCGACTGGAACAAATATGACGCTTCCGACAACAACTTTATGGACAACGGCTTGATAAGCCCGGACCGCAAACCGAATCCGCATATGCACGAAGTCGGGCATATCTACCAGTCCATCTGGGTGACTCCATCCGACTTGGCTAACGGTGTCGTAAACGTATACAACGAAAACTTCTTCCGTAACCTGGACGGTTACTATGCAGAATGGGAATTGCTGGCTAACGGCGAAGTGGTTCAGACAGGCATAGTCAAAGACCTGGAAGTAGCTCCGCAACAGACCAAGTCCATAAAACTGAATTATAGCACAGAGGGTATTTGCAAATGCAAAGAACTCTTGCTGAATGTGGCCTTTAAGTTGAAAAAAGCGGAAACATTGCTGCCTGCCGGTTATACGGTAGCCAAAAACCAGTTGACGATCCGCCCGTACAATGCTCCGAAACTGGATTTGCAGAATGTACACCAAGTGAACATTGAGACTGTCATTCCGACCATTAAAGATAATGACATCAATTATCTGATCGTCGAAGGAGAGAATTTCCGCATGGACTTCGATAAGCATGACGGTTTCTTGTGCAGATACGATGTAAATGGCATGACGATGCTGAAAGAAGACGGAAAACTGACTCCGAACTTCTGGCGTGCTCCGACCGACAACGATATGGGAGCCAACCTGCAAAACAAATATGCCGCCTGGAAAGAACCGGGATTGAAACTGGTTTCTCTGACAAACAAAATCGAAAACGACATGGCTACTGTCAATGCCGAATACACGATGGATGCAGTAAAAGCCAAATTGTATCTGACTTATACGATCAACAACGAAGGCGCAGTGAAAGTCACACAGAAAATGGTAGCCGACAAATCGGCTGAAGTTTCCGATATGTTCCGCTTCGGCATGCAGATGCAGATGCCTAAATGCTTGGATCAGATCAACTATTACGGCAGAGGTCCGATCGAGAACTATTCCGACCGTAACAACGTCACCGACCTGGGTAATTACAGACAGACTGTAGACGAACAGTTCTACTCTTATATCCGCCCGCAGGAAACAGGGACCAAAACGGATATCCGTTGGTGGAAACAGACCAACAAAGGCGGCAACGGACTCATGTTCATTTCGGAAGCTCCGTTCTCGGCTTCAGCCTTGAATTATTCGATCGAATCACTTGACGACGGAGTACAGAAAGACCAGAGACACTCCGAACTTGTACCTCAGGCAAACTACACCAATATGTGTATTGACAAGGTACAAATGGGATTGGGTTGCGTCAACAGCTGGGGAGCGCTTCCACTGGAACAATACCGTATCCATTACGGAGATTATGAATTCTCTTTCATCATGAAACCGATTCAATCTAATTTATAAACAGCAATAAATGAAGGGAGCTGTCCCCGCATTTCCATTCAAGAAGCGGGGACAAGTTCCTATTTTTACAAAAATTGGTAAAAAAGCATAATCACTATGCATATTTCGTTAAATAGTGGGTGCAAACTTTTATTTTATGTAGAAAAAGACTACTTTTATTGCCGATTTTTAAATCTAATTCAGGACTAATTGTAAAATCGTTTACCATAAAAACAAATGGCTACTAACAACAATTCTAATCGCTATCCTTCCGAAAAAGGGAGATTTTTCAAAGGAAAAACCTTCATTCTTTTGGTCGGATTACTTCTCGGGGCAGGCATTATGGTTGCCGTATATAAAACATCCGTTTATTTTTCTTCCGATGAATCCTGTATGATGTGCCATGTTCATCCTCATGCGGAAGACAGCTGGAAGCTCTCCAAACACGTAAATAACGGAAGCGGCGTTAAAACACATTGCGTGGCTTGTCACCTTCCGCCTCAAAGCGACACCTGGAATCATTATACGGCTAAAGCCAAATTGGGATTGAAAGACGTATGGTCCTTCATGACAAAAGACAGTGCGGATTTCGACTGGAACACCAAGTCGGAACTGGAGCATGCCGTCAAATATATTCCGAACGAATCCTGCAAGGAATGCCATCAGAACTTGTTCCCGGAAGGGATTAACCAGGACGGCATTACCGCTCACCTTTATTATGACGAAAACGAAAAGAAACTGGATTTACAGTGTATCAGCTGCCACCTCGACGCCGGACACTATAATCCGGATTATAAACACGGCAAATTAACAGGTATTCCCGGAGCCGCCACGGCTACTGTTGATACCAGCCTTTATTTCAAGACGGCGACACCTGTCACATCTTTTACCGATTATACGGAACAAATTCCGGGTACGGCCGTTGCATTCAAAATGGTCGCCATTCCGGGCGGTACATTCAAAATGGGTAGCACCGATAAAGAACCGTTCCATAAGGCAGATGAAGCTCCGGTTCGAAACGTTACGGTCAGTCCGTTCTTTATGGCTGAAGTAGAAGTGACGTGGGATCAGTATTGGGCATTCTACGGACAAACCATGAGCGAAGGACGTACTCCGCCCGAAACCGTATATGCAAATAACAGCAATCCGGATGTCGATGCCATTTCCGGCCCGACTCCTCCGTTCGGATTCCCCGACCAGGGATGGGGCGCAGGTGACCGTCCGGCTATCACGATGACACACTATGCTGCAGAAACATTCTGCCAGTGGCTGTCCAAACAAACAGGGAAAAAATACCGCCTGCCGACCGAGGCAGAATGGGAATATGCAGCCCGTGGAGGAACGGAAACTCCTTATTTCTTCACCGGGAACCCGAAAGATTTTTCAGACCAGGGATTCTGGCGTAAGTTCTTCGATGCAAAAACAGACAGCATCAGTTCATTCGTGATTTACGCGAAGAACAGCAAAAACAGAACTCAAGAGCCGGGCGAAGTGAAAGCGAACCCGTTCGGTTTGAAGAATATGTTGGGTAATGTAATGGAATATTGTGCCGACAAATATGATCCGAAGGCTTACAGCAAAGGGGGCGATAACGTGACCAACCCGTTAATCACAGAAGGAGAAGAATGGGTTGTACGCGGCGGTAACTACACTTCCGATGCGGCAGACGTTCGTTCTGCAGCCCGCGATTATACAAAGCATGATGCCTGGTTGAAGACTGATCCGCAACAACCGAAGAGTATCTGGTGGTATTCGGATATCCGCGGTATCGGTTTCCGTGTGGTTTGCGAACCGGACCCGGCAATTGGAGCGAAATAACAGATGTTTAATTGATACCTAAAAATTACTATATCATGAAGAAAGAAAACAGTATTAGCAGAAGATCGTTTTTAAAAAGTACAGCTATGGCCGGAGCACTGGGTGCAATCGGCACAGGTAGTGCAAGTGTATTAACCTCATGTGCAGGCGGCGGCGAAAGTGCAGCTGCAAACAAACCTCTGAAAGAACCTGGAACTTATTATATTCCGGAATTGCCAGATAAGGCTACTGACGGAAAAGAACTGAAAGCCGGTGTTATCGGTTGTGGCGGACGCGGTTCCGGTGCAGCAGAAAACTTCTTGGATGCTGCAAACGGCGTGACAGTCGTTGCCGTTGCCGATACATTCAAAGAACGTGTAGACGCTTTGGCCGACAAGCTGAAAGAAAAAGGATGTAATATTCCTGAAGACAAACGTTTCGTTGGTCTGGATGCATACAAACAATTGATCGATAGCGGTGTCGATGTTGTCATTATTGCAACTCCTCCCGTATTCCGTCCGGTACATTTCCAATATGCGGTTGAAAAAGGCAAACATTGTTTCCTGGAAAAACCGATTTGTGTCGACCCGGTAGGCTATCGTACGATTATGGCAACCGCCAAACAGGCTCAGGCAAAGAATCTATGTGTCGTAACAGGTACACAGCGTCATCACCAGCGCAACTATGTCGAATCTTACAAGAAGATCATGGAAGGTGCTATCGGTGAAATTACGGGTGGTGTAGTTTACTGGAATCAGAGCATGTTGTGGTTCCGCGAACGTCAGAAAGACTGGAACGATTGCGAATACATGATCAAGGACTGGGTAAACTGGAAATGGTTATCCGGAGACCATATCGTGGAACAGCATGTGCACAACATCGATGTATTCACATGGTTCAGCGGCTTGAAACCGGTTAAGGCTGTCGGTTTCGGTTCTCGCCAACGCCGTATCACGGGCGACCAGTATGATAACTTCAGCATCGATTTCACAATGGAAAACGGCATCCACTTGCATAGTATGTGCCGCCAGATTGATGGTTGTGCCACTAACGTCAGCGAATTTATCCAAGGAACAAAAGGTTCTTGGAACAGTGCTGAAATGGAAATCAAGGACAATGCAGGTAACGTCATCTGGAAATACGATGGTGAAGCAGAAAAGAACGCACATACACAGACAAATCCATATGTATTGGAACATGTAAACTGGGTAAACTGCATCCGTGGCGGCAAACCTATCGAACAGGCTTCAGAAACAGCTGTTGCCAACATGGCTGCTATCATGGGACGTGAATCAGCATACACCGGTGCAGAAACGACATGGGATGCAATGACTGCTTCTCCTCTGGATTATACTCCGAAAGACCTGAACTTAGGCAAGATGGATATGAGTGGATTTACAGTTCCGGTTCCAGGAAAACCTCGTGATGAAAAGAAAAAATAAAATATGGCACTGAACAGAAGAAACTTTTTAAGAGCAACTCTGGCAGGCGCGGCTGTTGCAGCCGGTAGTTCAGCTTTTGCTGCCTGTGGCGGCAAGGCTGCTTCTACAGAAGGTTGTCCGGCAGAAAAGGGATCATGTCCAAACAGCAAAGCCGAGTTGAAGATATCCTTTCAGGAAGGGATTGCACCGGGAGCTAATCTCAACGAGAAATTTGACTTGATGGAAAAGTTAGGTGTCGTTGGTTTCGAACCGGGCGGACGTGGCCTGAAAGATCGTGTAAAAGAGATCAAGGAAGCACTAAACGGACGCAACATCAAAGTGAGCGCCATCTGTGCTGGTTTCCAGGGGTTCATCCTCTCGACAGATCCGGCTATCCGCAAACAGTGCATGGATACGATGAAAGAGATCATTGCTCCTGCTGGCGAACTGGGTTCTACGGGTGTGATCATCGTCCCGGCTTTCAACGGTCAAAAACCGGCTATGCCTCATACGCAGGAAACGCGGGATTTCTTATGCGAACAATTCAATGAAATGGGTAACTTCGCAAAAGAGCACGGGACTACAGTTATCTTTGAACCGCTCAACAGGAAAGAAGCATTCTATCTTCGTCAGGTAGCGGATGCAGCTTCCATCTGCCGCGACATCAACAATCCGGGTGTACGCTGTATGGGTGACTTCTGGCACATGACTTGGGAAGAGACTTCCGACATGGGAGCTTTCCTTTCTGCAGGCGAATATCTGCAACACGTGCACGTTGCCAGCCGTAAACGCCGCAGCATGCCGGGTGAAGACGGAGAAGCAGATAACTACGTTAACGGCTTCAAGGGCCTGAAGATGTTGGATTACGACAAATATGTAAGTTTCGAATGCGGATGCCAGGGAGACCGGAACGTTTTGGTCCCTGCCGCAGTGGAACTATTACGAAAACAATGGGAAGAAGCATAAAATATGCCATTAGTATATCCTAATATGCAAATGAGTGAGGTGGTGGAAGAGCACCCCTCACTCATTCCTGTCATTAACCGTTTTGGAATCCGCCTGGGCTTAGGCGACAAATCGGTAAAGGCGATTTGTGAAGAATACCGGCTGGATACCGACTTCCTCTTGACGGTAATCAACACGTTTCTCAACGAGGAATACTTCCCGGAAAAGAAGCTACAAACTTTCCATACTTCACAGATTATCGATTATCTGACTAAAACCAACCAGTATTACCAACGCTATCAAATCCCGAATATAGAAAGGCATCTCGGTTCATTCATATCGATGAGTACGCCGGGAAACAACACGCTCAACCTGATCGGGAAGTTTTTCTCATCCTTCAAAGAAGAGCTGACCTCACGGATCGAAAAGGACGACCGGGTCTGGTTCCCCTATTGCCTGTCATTAAGCGAAAAACTGAAAGATTATCCATCTTCCGGGCAGGTCGAAGCATTGCACCTCGGAACGGAACAGCGATTGGAAGATCCGATAGAGGCCTTGTTGGCGGATCTGAAAAGCATCATGGTCAAGCATCTTTCCGGCGACTATAACGAGAACTTATGCTACGCCGTCATATTTGCCATCAGCAGTTTGGAAAAAGATATCAAACAACACAACCGCATCCGCTACCGGATATTGACACCGATGGTTTCGGCTATGGAAAAGTTGTGTATTTAACAAACAGCCGGATGCATCGCAACAAGCAAATAGCAATCATATTACCCGACACGCTACAAAGCATCGGCCTGCAAAGCATGCTGATCGACTATTTTCCACCGGTAGAGATCAGCCACTACCCTACGTTCGAGGCATTATCGACTTCCGGCAACGATACGTTCGACTACTACTTTACAAATGCCGCTTTATTTGTCCTTTATGCAGACTTTTTCCTTCCCCGCCGGAGCAAGACGATGGTCCTGATCGACGGAACCGAAGGCGAAGGGGGACTATCGGCAACCAGCCATATCACGATCAAGGCCTCGCAGGAAGTCATCATCGAGCAGTTGGAACAACTTTTTACCGGAGAAAACAACAGTATTTCCAGCGACAACAACAAGGAACTGTCCACCCGCGAAACGGACGTCCTCCAATTAATCGTCAAAGGCAGCACCAACAAAGAAATTGCAGACAAGCTGAACATCAGCCTGAACACAGTTCTCAGCCATCGCAAGAACATCACGACCAAGCTCGGCATCAAAACAGTATCGGGACTTACCTTCTATGCCATCATGAACGGCATTATTTCAGGCGACGACATCGAACTTTAAAATCACTACATGTAGTGATTGATTCCCATTCATCTTTACCGTTCCTTTGCAACCGTAAAATACTAATAGTTTACAATTAATACGATGAATCAACGCTATCTGTATGTCCTTGTCGCAGGCGCGCTTACGTGTTTGCAACCGATTAAAGCCGAACGGGTGAATGAAAATGTGAACGACACGATCAAGACCTATAATATAGGTGAGGTGATCGTCACTTCTTCCACAAAGGAGACGAACGATCTCCGCACGCTTCCGGGAGCCGTTTCCATCCTCTCGCCCCAAGCGATAGCAACCAGGCAGATAGATGCTCTCAAGGATATCAGCGCTTTCGTCCCCAACCTTTATATGCCGGACTACGGTTCGAAAATGACTTCGGCCATTTATATACGCGGAATCGGAGCGCGTAGCAGCGGGCAATCCATCGGATTATATGTCGACAATGTCCCCTATCTGGATAAAAGCGCTTTCGATTTCGAGCTGAACGATATCCAACGCATCGAAGTTTTACGGGGACCGCAGGGAACCCTCTACGGACGTAACGCAATGGGAGGCATCGTCAATATCTACACCCTCTCCCCCTTCGATTACCAGGGGACAAAAGTCACGATGTCGATGGGCAATTACGGGGCGGCAAAAGCCAAAGTGTCCCAATACAGCAAGATCGGAGAAAACATCGGGATCTCGCTAAACGGGTATTACGACCGTAACGACGGCTTTTTCATCAACGAATATAACGGCACAAAGGCCGATAAGGAGGAATCGGCAGGCGGCCGATTCAAATTAGAGGGGTATATTACGGACCATCTGAAGGCGCAATATACATTCAACTATGACTATGTAACGCAAAAAGCCTTCCCCTACGGGCAGTACGACCCGCAGACCGGGGCTGTGCAGCCGATCCGCATCAACGATCCGAGTTCCTACTGGCGCCGTACGCTGAACAACAGCCTGTATCTGGAATGGAAAACAGACCGTTTTATCCTCTCTTCCACCACGGCCTACCAATATCTGAAAGACGACATGAAGATGGACCAGGACTATACGGAACAGTCTGTTTTCACCCTTCACCAAAAGCAGAAACAATATGCCTGGAGCGAAGAACTGGCGATCAAATCCAATACAAAAAGCAATTACCAATGGAGCTTCGGCGCCTACGGTTTTTATAACAGCCTGAACACCGACGGTCCGGTCGTCTTCAAGAAAGACGGGCTGACGGGCATCTTGCAGAAAGCGTTCGACGACATACTGGCGAATAACCCAAAAGCACCGAAGCTTACTGTCCAGGGGGACGAACTGAACCAGATTTATTTCCCCGGAAACTTCGACACACCGACCTACGGCTTCGCGGCTTTCCACCAATCGACCTACAATAACCTCTTTGTCGAAGGGCTTTCCATCACCGCCGGTATCCGCCTGGATTACGAGAAAGCGAACCTGGACTATCATTCAGCAGTAGACAGCATGAAGATCGGTGTGGAAATGGGCCCGATGAAAATGACGCTACCGGTCACGACGACTATGGACGGCAACATCTCACAGGATTTCCTGCAAGTATTGCCGAAGGTTTCGCTCCGTTACCAGTGCACACCCGAAACATTCACGTATCTCTCGGTCGCCAAAGGATACAAGACAGGAGGATATAACGTGCAGATGTTCGGCGATCTGGTCCAGGCACAAGCCAAATACGACCTGATGTCGAAGTTCGCTCCCGACAAAGCCGAACAGCCGGGCGAAGTGAAAGACATCGCTTCCTATAAACCGGAACACAGCTGGAACTACGAAGCAGGCATCCGCAGCGAACTGGTCCGGGGCAGGCTGAGTGCGGAACTGACCTTCTTCTACATGGACATCCGCGACCTCCAACTCACCAGCTTTGCCGAGAACGGCAGCGGGCGCATGATCACCAACGGAGGAAAGGCAAACAGCTACGGCGTGGAACTGAGCCTGCGCAGCCGTATCACGGACGGACTCACCGCCGACCTCAACTACGGTTTTACCCGTGCCACTTTCCGCGATTACATCTTCACGGACAAGGACGAGAACAGCCAGATCGTGAAAACGGACTGCAAGGATAATTTCATTCCTTACACGCCGCGCCACACCGTCAGTCTGGGATTACAATACACGAAACTACTCCACCGGAAAATGGTCGACCAGTTTACCGCATCCGCCCAGTTCACCGGGGCAGGCAAGATCTTCTGGACGGAGAAGAACGACATCAGCCAGCCGTTCTACGGCCTCGTCAATGCCAAAGTGGGCATCCGCAAGGGAATCGTCAACCTCAACCTGTGGAGCCGTAACATCACGAACACGGACTACCAGGCGTTCTATTTCGAATCGTTCAACCAGTCGTTCATCCAGAAAGGCAAACCGTTCCAGATCGGCGGCGAAATCACCGTTACATTTTAAGACATGAAACTATTATACTGCCTCCCGATGCTGCTCTGCCTCGCCTATACGGCAAGAGGGGAAGAGATAGAAAAAGATACGGCGAAGATCCGCAATGTCGAACTGAACGAAGTGGTCGTGCAGTCGTTCAAGCAACAGCGCGATCTCCGGCTGGAACCCCTGTCGGCATCGGCCGGGACGGGGACGGCGATCCAGAACCGGAACATCACGGG
>ERZ809152.983-NODE-983-length-12709-cov-3.195906_pt1 | contig 12709 bp, 6 predicted proteins | sample MGYA00520518_ERZ809152 | MGnify/ENA primary metagenome ERZ809152 (study PRJEB31570, sample SAMEA3212996) | Homo sapiens | biome: human-gut; feature: human gut; material: fecal | place: Sweden | collected 2011 ...
CGAAAACCGGGCGGGAATCGCTCCGCCGCGAAACCGTTCGGAGGTGCAGCAAACGAACTTTTTTTGAAAAAAGACGAAAAAATGTTGTGCATATAATATCAAAAAAGAAAGATATATTCCTGAAAAATTAAGCCGATAAAGGTTTTTTTGAAAAAAGCAGGAATAAAAAAAGTTTTAGAAAAACACTTGCGATAAGGCGGTTAAGATGATATAATAAATGCGTCAGACTAAAGTGCACGGGCATATACTACCCCGAATCACGGGGTTCTTAATTGCGGCGCACGTATCTGCATCATTTAATTCGGTTTTTGCGCCTTGTGCGTGAAAATAAAAAAATTTAGGAAGGACGACATCCGATGAAAAACCTAAAAAGAGTACTGTGTGCTCTTCTCGCACTCGTCATGGTTCTCGGCTTTGTAGGCTGCAAGAACAACGGCGATGACAAGACCACACCCGCACCCAACAACACCAACAAGCCGGCAGAGTCCGAGGTTCCCGCAACCGCGGTTCCCAACACTCCGCTCCCCACCGGCGACTACAATGCAATGTCTGCTGCTATCTATGATGCACAGCTCGGCGCATTCAACACCCTTTACCAGGCTGCAAAAGAAGAGCAAAACGTTTCCAAGCGTTATGCTCTCATGGCACAGGCTGAGGCAAAGCTTCTTGAAGCTGCTGTTCTCATCCCCGGCACCACCAACGGCGGCAACTACGGCATGAGCCGTGTTGCAAAGCGTTCCGCTTCCACCGTTCTCTGGGGCAATGACTCCGACCGTTTCCACAATGTTCTCGTAACCACCGAGCTCATCTCCGCAGAGGATCAGACTCACCTCAAGGCAATGTGGAATGAGGTTCGCGGAACCGGCACCTACTCCCAGAAGGCAACCGATTACCTGAAGGAAAAGGGCTACACCCTTAAGGACACCTACAACATGGGTTACGCCAGCGACCCCAAGACCTGGGACGCTCTCGCAACCTCCCGTTCCGCAGACTCCGAAGCTATCGTTAACACCTACGACGGTCTCGTAGAATACGACAACGAGAACGAAATCAAGCCCGCTCTCGCAGAGTCCTGGGAAGTTTCCGAAGACGGCAAAACCTACACCTTCCACATCCGTCAGGGTGCAAAGTGGGTTGACGCACAGGGCCGTGAAGTTGCAGACGTTAAGGCAGACGACTTTGTTGCAGGTATGCAGCATATGCTCGATGCAGGCGGCGGTCTCGAATACCTCGTTGAAAACATCATCGTTAACGCTCTCGAATACAACAAAGGCGACGTTACCGATTTTGCAGAAGTAGGCGTTAAAGCAACCGATGAGTACACCGTTGTTTACACCCTCTGCCAGCCCACCAGCTACTTCATCACCATGCTTGGCTACAACGTATTCGCTCCCATGAGCCGTACCTACTTTGAGTCCAAGGGCGGCGTATTCGGCAAGGACGACTACAAGACCGCTGTTGACGCAGGCACCGTGAAGTACGGTCAGACTGTTAACGACATCGCTTACTGCGGTCCTTACACCGTAACCAACCACACCGAAGGAAACACCATCGTTTTCAAGGCGAACCCCACCTACTGGAACAAGGACAACATCACCATCAAGACCCTCACCTGGAAGTTCAACGACGGTCAGGATCCCACCAAGGCATACGAAGACACTAAAGCAGGCACTCTTGACGGCTGCGGTCTCTCTTCCGCTTCCCTCGAAGCCTGCAAGGCAGACGGCAACTTCGAAAAGTACTGCACCGTTTCCGATACCGATGCTACTTCCTTCGTTCTGTTCCTCAACCTTAACCGTAATGCGTATGCAAACTTCAACGATACAACCAAGGCTGTTTCCACTATGACCGACGATCAGAAGAAGAGGACCGACGCTGCAATGCTCAACGTTCACTTCCGTCGTGCAATCGGCATGGGTCTTGACATCGCTACCTACAACGGACAGGTTGTCGGCGAAGAGCTCAAGCTCAACTCCGTACGTAACTCCTACACCCCCGGTAACTTCGTCGCTCTTGAAGAAGATGTAACCATCGAAATCAACGGCGAATCCAAGACCTTTGCAAAGGGCACCTACTACGGTGAGATCATGCAGGCTCAGATCGACGCTGACGGCGTTAAGATCAAGGTATGGGATGCAGAGAACCAGACCAGCGACGGTTTCGCAGGTTGGCACAATCCTGCTAACGCATACGAAGAGCTCCAGATGGCAATCGAAGAACTTAAGGAATTCGACATTGAGATCTCCAAGGATAACCCCATCGTTATGGACCTGCCCTATTATTCCGGCGCCGACATCTACACCAACCGCGCTCAGACCCTCAAGCAGTCTGTTGAAGAAGCTCTCCAGGGCTGCGTTGTTGTCAACCTCGTTCCCTGTGCAGATGCTCAGGAGTGGTACTATGCAGGTTACTACACCGAATCCGGCAAGGATGCTAACTACACCCTGTACGACGTATCCGGTTGGGGTCCTGACTACGGTGATCCCGCAACCTACCTCGACACCATGCTCGGTGACGGCGCAGGTTACATGGCTAAGTGCCTCGGTCTCTTCTAATACCGCATTCGCACAATAACTTAGCTTTATAGAACACTAACGGACAATGGGGGAAGACCTCGTATCTTCCCCCGTTGTAATCTTTATAAGGAGTAGGGGCTGAATATGACGAAATATCTATTAAAGCGATTGCTGACCGGTGTGCTTTCGGCATGTGCTGCAACGATAATCGTTATGATCATGATTTTCTCTTTGCTTGATCGTAACCTTATTTTTGCAAAGGACTCCGTGTACAGTCATCAGACAAATAATGCTCGAGAAGCCTATAAGTACCGCAAATGGAGAGAATACGGCTATCTTGATTATGTTACCTATGCTGACTATGTAAACAGCTTGGTAAAGAACGGCGAGGTTGATGCGGAAACTGCAAAGACCGCCGTTAAACTCGGCAGGACTGCCGAAAAAGATTCTGAAGAAGCTCAAGCTTACATCAAAAAATTCACCGAATACTATGAGGGCAAAGGCTATAAAGTCGTGCGGCTTGATGCCGTTCTTAAACCCAGCGGACGCGGCCTTGCCGAGGGCGGTTCACCTCAGCTTTTTGCGCATCGTGACATCCCCCTCATTTCTCGTGTGCTTAAATACTTCGGGAGCATTTTCACTATTGATAATATCCACAGGGCAAGCGGCGTTGCCGATGCCGATCGCGGATTGACATTCACTTTCTATGATCCCGTCTATAACCCCGTCGGTTCCGAAAAGAAAGTTTTCTCCCCGGCTATCATGGGCAACGGTACAACTCACAAGTACCTGCTCTATTTCAACAACAAATTCCCTTATGTTCATCAGAACCTTCTGACCATTTCCCTCGGTACTTCCTTTGCTGTTAACCAGGGCGTCGACGTGTTCACAACGATGACCAAATCCCAGGGTTCATTCGTTAAGAGACCGATGACCTTCCCCACCGGTTTCGTTGAGGAAAGTGCGGACGATCTTCACACAGCGACTTATGCGGCAGGTTCGAAGGATGCTTCCCCTGTTACCGCAGCGCGTTTCACCGATGACTACACAAACGTTCAGACTGTCAACAAGACTTATTCCAAGGTTGGCTTCTCGTTCATCCTCGGTATTCTGTCCAGTCTTCTTGCATACCTCATCGGTATTCCCGCAGGCATCTCCATGGCACGCAAAAAAGACAAGCTGGGCGACAAGATCGGCACGCTTTATATCGTTTTCAGTCTCGCCGTTCCCTCCCTTGCGTACATCTTCATGGTTAAGGCTCTCGGCCGACTCATCGGTATGCCCACAACCTTCGACCTTGATAAAGGTACATGGCTGATGTATGTTTTGCCCATTATCTCCCTCGCACTTCCCGCCATCGGTAACCTGATGAAGTGGCTGCGCCGCTACATGATCGACCAGATGAACTCCGACTACGTCAAGTTCGCTCGTTCAGGCGGTCTTTCCGAGAGTGAGATTTTCAGCAAGCATATCTTCAAGAATGCTGCAATCCCCATCATTCACGGTATCCCGGGCACGGTTCTGTTCGCACTTGTCGGCGCGATCATCACCGAACGCGTTTACGTTGTTCCCGGTGCAGGTAACCTGCTCACCACGGCTATCAACATGTACGATAACAATGTTATTGTTGGTTTGACTCTGTTCTACGCGCTGCTGTCGGTTGTTGCTATCATTCTGGGCGACCTCCTCATGACGCTCGTTGACCCGAGAATCTCCTTCGTACAGAAAGCGAGGTAATAGAAATGGCTTCTGAATTGGTAAATGTCAGCGATCTCGGTATGAAAGAGGAAGAGTTGTTTTCCCGCTGTGACAGCAACATCGACTCCGAAAAGATTACCGCGCCGCGTTACTCCTATTGGCATTCGGTTTTCCGTGTGTTCTTCAAGAAAAAGATAAACATCGTTGTTCTTGCCATTCTGGCGTTCATCATTATCTTTTCCTACATTTATCCGATTTTCTCCGGATATGATGCATACGCAAACCTGCTCGACTCAAGCGCAAAGCATTTGAGTCCCGCAAAGGCGATCGACAAATGGGGCTTCAGCCTGCATACCATTCTCGGTACCGGCGGTGCCGGCCAGTCCACTTTCGATGCAATTTGGCACGGTGCGGAGATTTCCCTCTCCCTTGCATTTGTCTGCGCACTTATCAACATGACTGTCGGCGTCACCATCGGCGCACTTTGGGGTTTCTCCAAAAAAGTCGATGCCGTCATGATGGTTGTCTACAACATTATCGGCAATGTTCCGTACATTTTGCTGATTTCCGTTCTTGTTATGTTGTTCACCGCGAGCTTCTGGTCCATGGTTTTCGCAATGACGATCACCGGTTGGATAGGTATCGCATACTTCATCAGAACGCAGGTTGTCATCATCCGCGACCGCGAATATAACCTTGCATCGAAGTGCCTCGGTACTTCCACCGTTCGCATTGCAATGAAAAACATCCTCCCGTTCATGACCTCCGTCATCGTTACAATTGCAGCTACCGAGATTCCTTCTTACATCTCTTATGAAGTCTTCCTGTCCTACCTCGGCATGGGTCTTTCCGAGATGTCCCTTGGTAAGCTGATCCAAGCTGCACAGAGCGCGATGGTCACCCCGGGTTGGGAAGTCGAGTTCTGGAGCCCTGTTCTGTTGGCATCCATTATCACGATTATCCTGTATGTTGTCGGTCAGAACCTGGGCGATGCATCCGACCCGAGAACGCACAGATAAGAGGACACCGCTATGGAAGAAAAGAAAGTATTGTTATCCGTTAAGGATCTTGAAGTCGAATTCCGCGTTCGCGGCAGAATTCTGACAGCTATCCGCGGCATCTCTCTGGATATTTACGAAAACGAATCGATCGCAATCGTCGGCGAATCCGCTGCGGGTAAATCCGTATTCACGAAAACCTTCGCAGGTATGCTCGATGATAACGGCTATGTCAGCAACGGTTCCATCGTTTTCAATGATCCCGAACTTGCCGAAACAACAGTTCCCAACACCCCCGAGGTTAAGGCGCGCATTAAGTCCATTCATGCAAAGCTGAATGCAGCATCCCGCTATGAAAACGGTGCCGCAATCTACCGCCGCATCAATGAGCTTAAGCAGGACAGGATCCGCAGGTCCAGCCTCAGCGAGGCAGAGGCTGAACAGCTCGATACCCGCATTGAGGATCTGAGATTCCGCAGAGCCGAGACTTATAACCTCAAGCTCACAATTGACCCGTCCAAGGAGAAAGATCGCCTTAAGGAGCTTTCTCACAGCATCAAAAAAATGGATGAGGAACTGAAGCAGCTTGAAGATGAGCGCAAAAAGACCATTGCCGCACATAAGCAGGCAATGCAAAACGACGCTGCGTACAACACCCGGTTCAAGACCGAAATGGCTCAGCTTACCGCTCAGTACAGAGAGGCATGTGCTCAGCCCGTTTCCGCAGACAAAATTGCGCGCAACGAGATTATCGCAAAAGAAATTTATCTGTCCGTTGGCAGATACAATGTTGCAAAACGCATCAAGGCGATAAACGACCTTGTAAAGGTTGTTCGCAACGCAATGAAAAACGGTCTCGACCTTAACGATGACGCAACAAGAACCGATGTATTCGATGATGTCGCTTTCCGCGTCAGGTTCCTTGACGAGAACGAAGAACGCATCCACGGTACCTGCGTTATCAACCTTGCAAAGCTTAAATATGCAAAGGACTGGACCCGTATCCGCGGCAGAAGAATCGCAACCGTTTTCCAGGATCCTATGACATCGCTCAACCCGATCATCACCATCGGCAAGCAGATTTCCTCCATCATTATGAAGCATCAGGACTGCTCCGAGGTTGAAGCACGTGCGCGTGCGATCGAGATGATGCGTAAGGTCGGCATCCCCAATGCTGAAAACCGTTACGACGATTATCCCTTCCAGTACTCCGGCGGTATGCGTCAGCGTATTGTTATCGCAATTGCGCTTTCCTGCCAGCCGAAGATCCTCATCTGCGACGAGCCCACCACTGCGCTTGACGTTACCATTCAGGCACAGATTCTCAAGCTCATCAAAGATTTGCAGAAAGAATTCAATTACACGATCGTTTTCATCACGCATGACCTCGGTGTTGTTGCAAATGTTGCCGACCGCGTTGCAGTTCTTTATGCAGGACAGATTGTTGAAGTCGGCACGACCGAAGAGGTCTTCTATGACCCGCGTCATCCGTACACATGGGCACTGCTCTCCTCATTGCCGCAGCTTGCACAGCGCGACACCGAGCTGTTCTCAATCACCGGTACGCCGCCTTCTCTCTACAATAAGATTGCGGGCGATCCCTTCGCACCGAGAAATCATTATTGTTTGAAAATCGATGTCGTCAAAGCTCCGCCGATGTTCAAGATCACGGAAACTCACTATGCAAAGACTTGGCTGCTTGATCCCAGAGCGCCCAAGATCGACAAGCCTGCCGCGATCGACAACATCCACGACAAGATGATTAAAGCGTTCAATATTTAATGGGAGGGTAGAACTGTGGAACATAAAGAAAAAATTACCGCAAAAGAGGGTAGGGTTTCCCATCTGCCCGAAAAAGCTCCTGTTGATGCAAGCGGCAAGGAAGTTCTCCTTTCGTTGAAAAATGTTGACATCACCTTCGGCAAAGGCGACAATGCCGTGCGTGCAGTCAAAAACGCTTCTTTCGACATTTACAAGGGTGAAACGTTCTCTCTCGTCGGCGAGTCCGGTTCCGGTAAAACCACGATCGGCCGTGCCGTAATTCGTGTCAACCCATGCGCCGCCGGTGAAATTTATTACAAAGGCGTTCGCATCTCCGGCAAGATTCCCCATTCACTGGACCGCGAAGTTATCCGCAACATCCAGATGGTTTTCCAGGATCCCGCCGCATCTCAGAACGAGCGCGCAACCGTTGACTACATTATCTCCGAAGGCCTCTATAACTTCCACCTCTTTGAAAATGAGGCGGCTCGCGTGAGGAAAGTCGAGAATATCATTCAGGAAGTCGGTCTGCTCCCCGAGCATTTGACCCGCTATCCGCATGAGTTCTCCGGCGGACAGCGTCAGAGAATCGGTCTTGCAAGGGCAATGGTCATGGATCCCGAGCTTGTTGTTGCAGACGAACCTATCTCCGCACTGGACGTTTCCATCCGTGCACAGGTTCTGAACCTGCTCAAAAAGTTCCAGCGTGAGCGCGGAACGACCTATCTGTTCATCGCTCATGACCTTTCGATCGTTCGCTTTATCTCCGATCGTATCGGCGTTATCTACAAAGGCGACATCGTTGAAGTTGCAACCGCAGAAGAACTGTTTGACTTCCCGATGCATCCCTACACCCGCTCTCTGATTTCCGCGATCCCGATTCCGGATCCGAATCTTGAGAAGCACAAAGTGCTGTTCAGCTATGATCCTTCACAGCATGATTACAGCGAGGATAAGCCCGAGCTTACCGATATCGGCCATGGCCACTTCGTTTTCGGCAACAAGAAAGAAATCGAAGAGTATAAGCGTCTCCGTGAGGAGGGAACTCCCATCAAGAGCGTTACCATTGCCGGCGTTAATGCTCCTGCGGATGCAAAAACTGCCGAAAAGCAGCTTGAAGAGAAAAAAATCGAGGGTTCAATCCTTGATACACCGCTGCACGATACCGGCAGCTTCTGGCTTGCGTTCCTTTCCTTCTTCCTTGCCATCCCCGGCTTGATTGCGGGTGCGATTTTCAAAAAGCACAACTATATCCGCAATTACAAGAAGTGCAAGAAGGGCGCGATTGCCGGCCTTATCACAACGGCAGCAATTATTGTCCTGTTCGGACTTATGCTGATAATTTCTATCCTGTAATCGGACTTTAAAAAAGGACGGCGGACTGAATTCAGTATGAGGCGAACAGCAAAAGAAAAAAGTCTTCCGAGGCCAAAGCCGGTACAACGCATTGAAGTGTCGGACAAACATACCGCGTTGCGAATTGTGTGTTTCGTGATTTGCATCCTGTTTGCGGTTGTTGCGATGTCATATGCGGTGTACCGGCTTGTTACAAGGCCGAGCGGATGGACAACGATCAAAGCGGCTGTTACCGGTGAGGATAACTGCACCGATGAACTGCTGCTTCAGTATGATATTGGCCTGCGCGACGATATTTCCACAACGACTGAATATAAACAATTGGCGGAAATGTATTCAAATTTGTGCAGCGAGGCCTACCGCATATTTCAATCAGACGAGGAATATTTCGGCGCGGATGATGCACCGGCAGCAAACCTCGCTTATTTGAATAAACACCCGAACGAGGTTGTGACGGTTGATTCCGCGTTGTATTCGGCATTTGAGCTGATTCGAGATAACGGCAGCAGATATCCGTATCTTGCGCCCGTTTATACGGAATACAAAGGGCTCTTCTCCTGCGAAAACGACAGTGAGGCCGAGGAATTTGACCCGATGCTTAATTCGGAAGTACGCGGGTTTGTTGATGAAACGCTGACGTATGTAAATAATCCCGATGCAATCGACATTGAACTCCTGGGTGAGAATAAACTTCGACTCAATGTTTCGGACGAATACGCCGACTTTGCATCCCAAAACGATATCGGAGAATATCTGGATTTCTTCTGGCTGAAAAATGCATTTATCGTTGATTACATTGCAGAACATTTGGCCGAAAACAGCTATATTCACGGAACAATAACGACGTATGACGGTTATACGCGGCATCTCGGCGGAGCGGGCATGGCCCTGTCGATGAATTTTTATGACGAGACCGACGGACGCGGAATCCCTGCGGCGCAGATGGATTTTAAGACGGCGCGCAATGCTGTTTATTTCAGGAATTATGAAAATTCCGATATGGACACGATGCATTTTTACACCTATTCGAACGGTGAAGTCCGCAATCCGTTTGTTGATCCTAAGGACGGACTTTGTAAGGCGTCAAAAAGTGATCTGCTGATGTATTCGGACAAACTCGGTTGTGCGGAAATTGCGCTTGCGGCCTACGGATTGTATTCGTCGGATTCTTTTGACACCGAAGCGGTGCTTTCGACTGCAAAGCGCGGAGTGAATGCCCTTTACTGCGATGGAACCGAGGTTTGCTTTACGGAGGCTGAGGCAACTCTTTCGCATTTGTACCAAAATGACGGACTCAGCTATTCAGCGAAACATGTTTCCTGATGGAATTCTAATCGGATTTCAACTGCAATACGAAATATACGGATTATCAAGGCTTGCCGCAAGGCAGGCCTTTTGATTATTGCCTGAAAGGAAACGGAGGAGATGAACGGGAAATGAAAAATGAAAAAAGCGCAGCGAACTGAATTCACTGCGCTGGTGACCGGTAGGGGAGTCGAACCCCTGCTGCCGCCGTGAGAGGGCGGTGTCCTAGGCCACTAGACGAACCGGCCAAACTTGATTGCGTTGCTTATTATACCAAAGCAATCAAGAAAATGCAACCCCGAAGAAGCTTGAAATGAAGATATATTTAACGAACCAAATCAAACACGGATTGAAAATTTCAGGCATGAAGCAGCCGTCGGAAAGTATTGCACGGGAAATAATGTCCGAATCAGCGTTAGGAATATTTCCCGGGAAATTAGCTGCAGCGGGAGAAAGCCGACTTTTATCTGTCGAGCTCAAGATGAATATGCAAGTTTCGACTTAAAGCTCAATATGCTTTTTCACTGTTCAAATGCGGCAATTTATGGTATAATCAGGTCAAATACCGGTAAAAAACGCAGCTGAGATAAAAATATGCGGATCCGGCCGCCGCTCACTGCTGCAGTTTTTGTCCGGCATGTTTCCGAAAGCGTAAGAATTTGATTCGGCTGCGCTTTAACTGCGGGAAATTCCCGCAGACGGAAAAATCATTATACAAAGGAAGGTATGTTAATGGGAAACATCATTTCCGTGCTGTACATCCTTGCGTTTGCAGGCTGCGGCATACTCACTGCACGTCCGATTTTTGCATCGGATCGCCCGCTGAAGAGGATTCTGTTCGGATTAACTTTCGGACTTGTAATGCTTCTTTGGCTTCCGGTGTTGTTTGCGTTTATTCTCGATTTCACACTTGCTGCGCAGATTCTTGCGCTTGCCGCAGCGGTGGTCATTGCGGGCGTATCAACATTCTTTGCCGTTAAAAAGCAAAAAAGCGGCAAAATCAAGTATAAAGCCGCTTCAAAGCGCGACCTTGTTCCGCTGCTGGTCACGATAGTGCCGTTGGTTGCAGTCGGCTGGATACTTCATGCGAATCACACGATAACAAATGCATCGGACGGTTCGCTGCACGTCGGGCAATGCACTTTCGGCGATTTGTGTATGCATTTAAGCTTTATCACAAGCATCAGTGTGCAAAAAACGTTCCCGCCGAATTATTCGCTTCTGCCGGGAACCCCGTTGGGCTATCCTTTCCTGTGCGACAGTGTCAGTTCGACTTTTTATACACTCGGAGCGTCGCTTCGAATTGCGGCAATGCTTCCCGCACTGTACGCTTTTCTTGTTGTTGTGCTGGGTGTGTATTGTTTCTTTGATGAATGGTTCAAAAACACACGCGTCTCCGTGCTTGCGACATATCTTTTCTTTATCGGCGGAGGCTTAGGGTTCGCTTACCTTTTCAACAACAAACAGCTGCTTGCGGGCGAGGGCATAAACCGTTGGCAGGAAATGCTTGAAGGTTTTTACAAAACACCCACCAATCTGCCTGCCGAGGGACTTCGCTGGGTCAATTCAATTGCTGATATGCTTATTCCGCAGCGTGCAACTTTGTTTGGCTGGGCGCTGCTTTTCCCCGCACTTCAGCTTTTGCACAGGGCGGTCATGCAGCGCGAATACAAATGCATAGTTCCGCTCGGTATCATTGCGGGATGCATGCCGCTTGTTCATACGCACAGTTTTCTTGCGATCGGAATTATTTCCGCGTTCCTTTTCGTTGCCGCTCTCGGAAAAATGCTGATGAGCGGTGTTTCCGAAAAACACGAGAAGCTTGCTGTCCGCAATCTCGGACTGTTCGTTTGCTCGGCAATTGTCGGTGCATTGCGAATGATGAATATTCGTGTTGTTACCGAAGGGTTGAATGACAGGTTCACGATCATTGCGGGCGCGCTGACTGTTGTTGTTTCCGTTGTTCTGCTGGCTCTTGCTCTGCCCAAAAAGAACGCCAAAGGTGAACGGAAGGGATTCGATGACGGCCTTGAAACCGAGCTTGCGACGGAGCTTATGCCAATGTCCAAAGCCACCGAACGCAAATACATATCAGCAGTCGGAATCGCATCGGCGGTTGGTCTTGCGATTTCATCAATGCTGCAGGAAAAAGCATCCGCGCTCGGTTTCGTGCTGCCGGTGTTTATGATTGCAGCAACGATTCTGCTCATTGTTTATAACGGCAAAAAGGCCGGAAGGAAGCCCGCTTCCGATGAGGTGAAGCATGTGCGTTGGTTTGCTCTGTTCGGCGTGATTGCGGTCGTGCTTGCCGCACCGCAGCTTTTCGGATTCACGTTTAAACAGTCCGTGAACAACGACTCGTTCCTGCGTTGGGGATTTAATTGGTGCAATGTCAGTGACAGCTGGCTTTGGTTCTATATCAAGAATCTCGGACTCATTTTCATTCTGATGCCTGTTGCGCTGCTTTCCGAAAAAAAGCAGAACAGACTGTTCTATTACGGAACACTCGTTATATGGCTGCTGTGCGAAGTGCTGATTTTCCAGCCCAACCCGTACGACAACAACAAGCTGCTTTTCGTTTGGTTCGCATTTACCTGCGGCATAGTTGCGAATTATCTCATAACAACATTTGCACGGCCCGTTACAAGACTGGAGCGCGGGAAACGCCGCGTGCTGCGCGGCAAGACCGCCGGTCGCTATCTGCTGCTTGCAATGATGCTTATTGCAATGCTGCTTTCCGGCAGCCTGACGCTGGTGCGCGAATACATCTCGGGCGATCACATTGCATTCGCTGCGGATGCGGACGGGAAGAGGAGCCTGCAATACATTGAAAGCGGCTACGAGGTTGTGCCGGCGGCGCAGGTTGAGCTTGCGGAATGGATAAACACAAATACCGACGAACCCATTGCGGCGGATGCAACCTTCCTGACCGAAAGCAACCATAATAATGCAGTTGCAATGCTCACGGGACGCAACATTTTCTGCGGCTCGGGCTCGTTCCTTGAATACCACGGCGTTAACTATCGCCCGCGCAAAGAGCTTATAAAGCCCATGTATGAACAGCCCGAAACTTGC
>ERZ809152.986-NODE-986-length-12704-cov-4.095818_pt1 | contig 12704 bp, 11 predicted proteins | sample MGYA00520518_ERZ809152 | MGnify/ENA primary metagenome ERZ809152 (study PRJEB31570, sample SAMEA3212996) | Homo sapiens | biome: human-gut; feature: human gut; material: fecal | place: Sweden | collected 2011 ...
CCCGCCGTAAGCCGCCCCTTGTCGTGCGGACATGCCCCGTGCGGGCATGCTGCTTTGCCGGCGGCCACTCTCTCGTTGACAAAGATAAAAAGATTTCATGCTTTTTACCCGGCTTTTTGAAATATTTTCTTGAAAAATTTTTGCGGATAACTTTTTTGTTGTACTTTTGCAATCCGTAAAAATGTCTGAAACAACAAAAATTATATAGCTATGGCAATGAAGAGAACTTACCAGCCCTCGCGCCGGAAGAGAATCAACAAGCACGGTTTCCGCAGCCGTATGGCTACGGCGAACGGCCGCAAGGTGCTGGCTGCACGTCGCGCAAAAGGTCGCAAGAAGCTGACCGTATCGGACGAGTCGACGTTCAAGTACGCTTAATTCCTGCGGGAAAATGACTAAGAGGTCGGCTTTCGTGCCGGCCTTTTTTATTGGTTCAGATGATGCTGACGATACGATGGGCCTGTGAGGCCGATTGCGCCCTGATACGCCGCCTTGCCGACGAGGTGTTCCCTGCGACCTACCGTGGGATCATCACTCCGTCGCAGATGGAGTATATGATGGAGTGGATGTACGGGGCGGAGGTGCTTGCGCGCGAGATGTGCGGGGAGTTCGCCTGGTTCATCGCCTCGGCCGACGGCGAACCGTGCGGTTACCTTTCGGTGCAGCACGAGGCCGAAGACCTTTTCCATTTGCAGAAAATCTATGTCCTTCCCCGCTTCCAGGGAATCGGCGCCGGGGAATTCCTGTTCCGCCATGCCGTGGAATATATCCGTTCGGTGCATCCTGCGCCTTGCCGCATGGAGCTGAACGTCAACCGCAACAACCGGGCGCTGCACTTTTACGAGCGGATGGGGATGCGCAAACTGCGCGAAGGCGATTTCCCGATCGGTGACGGATATTATATGAACGACTATATCATGGGGTTGGATATAAAGTAGGGCCGGCGCGTCGCTGCTGCGGTTCGCAAGATAAAAACGGATGCCTTTGTGGGTGTCCGTTTTTTCGCTTGGAGGCCGGTCGCAGGTGATTTGGCGCGGCTCTTGGCCCCTCCCGGGCTGCCGGAGTCTTCGGTGGCGGGGCTGTTGCCCGATGCCGGCATCCGGCTCCCCTGATGCCGGGGCGCGCTATCTGGCTGCGTTGCCTCCGGAACGGCCTATTTCGCCGTGTCGGTCTTGAACAGGTCGATTTCTCCGCGTTCGACTTTGCCGTACATGTCTGCCAGGTTGGCGATGACGGGCGAGATGTATTCGAGCGTGTCGGTGACGGCCTGCTTGTCACCCTCGCCCTTGATGCGGTAAAGCATCGCCGCGTAGAGTGCCCGGAAACAGAGTTCCGTGTCGTTCATGCCGGGATTGCCCACGACGGCGCGCAGACGAGGCAACTCGGGCTCCAGTTTCGCGTAGGTCTGGCGGTAATGTTCGCCGACGGACAGCTTCATCAATTGCAGGTGCAGGTCGTGCAGGTCGCCGATCAGGTGGAGCGTATGCTCCAGGTGCCCTTTCTCGTCCTTGCCTTCCTGGTGCAGGAGGTTGGCGATGTCCATGTACCACAGCAGGTAGACGTGCTTCTGCTCCTCGGCGATGTCCTTGCGGGGGGCGATCAGTGTCGAGAAGATCGCCTCGGGACTGAATTGCAGCGCCCGCAGCAGGTCTTCCAACTGCCAGAGGTAAAGAATGTATTCGGCGATGTTCTCCCGCCGCTTGGCCTGTGCTATATCCATGTCGTATGCGTTTTTTTGTGTAACCTGTCGTGTGCTTTCGTGCAGGATGCGCTTATGTGTTTTCTCTGCAAAAAAGCAATCTCGAGTACCTTTGGGTGACAAAAGGTAGCTAAAACCATCTGCAAGCTGTTTTGGGGGGAGCGTTCGCGGTTTTTCCCGAACGGCTGCGCTTTCCGCCCGCCTGCTCCGGGCGCCCGTTGCCGCGTCTGCTTTTATCCCGCTGCAAACGGAATGCAGGGATTTATACGTAGTCGTTATTTAATCCACTTCTGCGGCCCCGTGCGGTGCTTGAGAAAGTATTGCTGTGATTTGAGCAGGTTGCGCGATTGCAGCACCATGTTCTTGGTTTCGGTGAGGATCGTCAGGTACAACATGCTGGCCTTGGTATTCGAGCGGGCTTCGTTGATGCGCGAGAGCTCCGATTTAATGGCTTCGGCGATCGACTCGAACAACTGGTCGCGCAGCGTGAGCACCATCTCGATTTCGGAGAAATCGCCGTCGCGCAGCATCTGGTTGATATGGCGGTAGATCGACTCCACGTCGTCGTTGATCGACATGAGGTCTTTGGCCTGCTCCTTCGAAAGCCCTTCGTGGTTGTTGTCGATGTGCTCGAACGCCGGACGCGTGATGTGCATCAGCGCCTTGGTCATTTCGTTGAGGTAGTCGACCACCTGTACGTAGTAGTGGGCCGTGTTGACATCGCTGCTCTGGAGTTTCTTGAGGGTGGGGAGCAGCGTGTATTTGCGCTCGCGCGACTGGTAGAAGAGGTCGTTCGACTCTTTGACCATGTCGCGCAGCACCTTGCGGTTCTCCTTGAATACGGCGATCAGCGTACGGTCATAGATCTTTGTCGCCGACTCCATCGTACGGCATACTTCGTCGCGCAGGTTGATGATGATGTCTTCCGTGCTCTGGGATTTCACCCCGGCTGCGGCTGGGGCGGCGGATGTCTTGCCTTTCTTGAGGAAATTGCTGTGGATGAGCATGTAGCCGCAGAGTACCGTGACGATAACGAAGGCCATCGTGCCGCCATAGATCAGGGTAAGTCCGACGACGAAGGCGATCAGGAATCCGCCCAGCGCCGTGATGAACCACCCGGCGATGACGGTCATGACGCCAGAGATGCGGTACACGGCGCTTTCGCGGCCCCATGCGCGGTCTGCGAGCGACGAACCCATGGCTACCATGAAGCAGACATAGGTGGTCGAAAGGGGGAGTTTGAGCGAGGTGGCTATGGCGATCAGCATGGCCGAGGTCGTGAGGTTGACCGTAGCGCGTATCATGTCGTAGGGGGCGCCGCTATGTTCGATGTCCTCGTATTCGAAACGGTGTGAGACGGCTGCCCGTACGCGTGCGGGGATGATCCGTTCGATGCCGGCGTTGATATTGAGCGCTGCGCGGACAATCGTACGGGACATGACCGACGAGCCGTACTGTTCGGGGCCTTCGTCTTCCTGCGCTGCGGAGAGCGACAACTCGGTTTCGGAGACGTGCATGGCCTTTTTCGAAGTCCAGAGCGTGAGGATCATCATCGCCCCTGCGGCAAGCAGAATCAGGAAATTGGCCGGGACGTTTTCCGAGAGTGCCCCCATCATCATCTGCGGGTCACCCGAATGCTTGGCGATCGAGAAGGCGTCGAATCCGGCGACGGGTACGCCGATGAAATTCACCAGGTCGTTGCCCGCGAAAGCCAGTGCCAGGGCGAACGTACCCGACAGGATCGTGATGCGCAGGATGTTGATCTTGAACCGTTGGATGAAGAACAGCAGCACGGAGCATGCCACCCAGCAGATGAAGAGCGACAGCAGCAGGTGCCGGTCGACCATTCCGACGAAGGCATTGTCCGCAAGCAGCGATTTGAGTCCTTTGAAGACTGCGAAATAGATGATCGCCGTAAGCGATGCGCCGCACCACAACGACCCGAAGCGGCGAAAGATCACCGTATAGCGAAACGAGAAGATTGTACGCGAAATATACATGACGATCGTACCGCAGGTGAAGGCGATGACTACCGACAGCAGAATCGCCGAGACGATACCCATGGCGCGCGAGGTGTTGATGAAATGCCCGAGCGAACCGACGCCCAGCGCGGGGTCGTTCGAGATCTTGTAGATCGACACGGCGATGGCCGAGCCCAGCAGGCAGAAGATCAGCGAGACGGTGGTCGAGGTGGGCAGTCCCCACGAGTTGTAGAGATCCAGCAGGATAATGTTGGCGAACATCACGCCCAGGTATAACATCATGACCTCGTGGAATGTGAACAGTCCGGGATTGAACATGCCGCTTCGGGCCACTTCCATCATGCCGCTCGAGGTGACTACGCCGACGATAATGCCGACAGAGGCGACGGTGAGGATGACCCGCATCGAAGCGGCCTTGGAGCCGATGGCAGAGTTGAGGAAATTGACTGCGTCGTTCGTGACGCCGACGAAAAGACCTGAAATGGCGAGGATTCCCAGAATAACTACGATTACGGTGTAGATTTCGCTCATGTTAGGGTTTAGTGCAAATTGTGAACAAATTTACGCCATTTTTTCCGATGAAACGGTTTTGGCACCGATTGTTAACATTAACTTAACATGAGGCGGCTCTGTTCGTTGCGGCCGCGCTGGATATGCCGGGATGCCGGGCGGATTGGGGCATACGCCATACCGCAGGGCGTGCGGAGCGCCGGTGGGCGGAGGCGGGGACTGCCGGTTCCCGGACGGCGAAAAAGGGCGGGCAATCGTGCCCGCCCCTGTCCGGAAGGGGGATTGCCCGCCCGCTGTATTTCTCCGCTGCCGGGGATTATTCGTCGTCGGTATCGGTGTAAGCCTTCAGCAGCTTGTCCTGCACGTCGGCCGGCACCTGCTCGTAGGACGAGAATTTCATGGTATAGGTGGCCGAGCCCGACGTCAGCGACGAGAGTGTCGTCGAGTAGCGGTATAGTTCAGCCAGCGGAACCATGGCGTTCAGACGGTCGAAGCCCTTGTCGGACTCCATTCCGGCGATCATCGCACGGCGGTTCTGCAAGTCGGACATCACGGCGCCCATGTAGTCGCTCGGGACGAGTATCTCGACATTGTAGATCGGCTCCATGATCTTGGGCCCCGCGTTGCGGAAAGCCTCCTTGAAGGCGTTGCGCGCCGCCAGTTTGAAGGAGATTTCGTTCGAATCCACCGGGTGCATCTTTCCGTCGTATACCACCACGCGGATGTCGCGGGCGTAGGAACCCGTCAGCGGGCCTTCGTCCATCTTCTCCATGATACCCTTCAGGATGGCGGGCATGAAGCGTGCGTCGATAGCGCCGCCCACGATCGCCGAGTAGAATTGCAATTTGCCGCCCCATGCCAGGTCGTATTCTTCCTTGGTCTTGGGGTTCACGATCATGTCGCCCTTGCCGGGAACCTTGTAGTTCTTGGGCTCGGGCATGCCGTCGTAGTAGGGTTCGATGATCATATGCACCTCGCCGAACTGCCCGGCACCGCCCGATTGTTTCTTGTGGCGGTAATCAGCCTGCGCAACCTTGGTGATGGTCTCGCGGTAGGGGATTTTCGGTGCGATATAGTCGTAGGAGAGCTTGTTCTCCTTCTCGATGCGTGTGCGCAGAATATTCAGGTGGTGTTCTCCCTGACCCTGGATGATGGTCTGTTTCAGTTCTTTGGAGTATTCGACCAGAATCGTCGGGTCTTCGAACTTGGCGTCGTTCAAGACTTTGCCCAGTTTCTCTTCGTCGCTCTGCTCCTTGGCCTTCACGGCGGCGCGGTAGCGCGGTTCGGGGAAGACGATGGGTTCGATGCTGACCGGTGCCGAAGGAGCCGAGAGCGTGTCGTTGGTGCGGGTGCCCTTGAGCTTCACCGTGCAGCCGATATCGCCGGCCGACAGCTCCGTGACCTTGATGCGGTTCTTGCCCGCCACGGCGAACAACTGCGAAATCTTCTCCTTGTTGCCCGTGCGGGTATTTACCAGCTCGGTGCCCTCGGCGATCCTGCCGCGAATGACGCGGAAATAGGTGATCTCGCCGATATGCTGTTCGACCTGGCTCTTGAATACGAACGCCACGGCGGGTGCCGTCTCGTCGGCGGCGATCTCCTCGCCCTTGGTCGAGAGGAACCACGGAGCCTTCAGCGGGCCGGGTGCCACGTTGATGATGAATTCCATCAGGCGCTTGGTGCCGATGTCGCGCTTGCCGCTGGTGCAGAAGATCGGCATCACCTCGCGTTTCGAAACGCCGATTTTCAGACCCGCACGAATGTCGTCCTGCGTGAGTGTACCTTTGTCGAAGTAGAGCTCCATGAGCGCCTCGTCGTGTTCGGCGGCCATTTCGACCAGCTCCTTGTTCAGTTCCTGCGCCTTGTCCATCTCGTCGGCGGGAATCTCCAGCTCCTCGCGGTGGCCGTCGTTGTCCTTGAAACGGTACATCTTCATCAGCAGTACGTCGATGAAGGCGTTGAACTCAGGCCCCTGGTTGACGGGGTACTGTACGATGACGGGCTTCACGCGCGATGCGGCCCTGATCGACTCGATCGTGGCTTCGAAATTGGCTTTCTCGGCATCGAGCTGGTTCACCACGCCGATGACGGGCTTTTTCAGCAGGCGTGCATAGCGGGCCTGGATCTCGCTGCCGACTTCCCAGCCGTTCTGTGCGTTGAACAGGAATACGCCCACGTCGCCTACCTTGAATGCCGAGAAGAGGCTTCCGCAGAAGTCGTCCGAGCCCGGGCAGTCGATGATGTTCAGCTTGCGATCCATGAATTCGGTGAAGAGGATCGTGGAATAGATCGAGCGTTTGTATTCGTGCTCGATATCCGTATTGTCCGAGAGCGTGTTGTTCGCCTCGATACTACCCCTGCGGTCGATGACCTTACCCTCAAAGGCCATCGCTTCGGCAAGGGTAGTTTTTCCCGTGCCGGGCGCGCCGATGAGTACGATGTTTTTAATTTCTTTTGCTGAATAGTTTTTCATATTCCCGTATGGTTTTAAGGTTTTGCGGTGGTGCGGGGCATCGTCGGGAGTACTTCGCGGAGCCGGGTTCCCGGAACGGAAAGTCGTGCTGCGGAGCATTTTCCGATTAGCCGACTATAAATATACAAAAAAATCGGGATAACCAAACGGCGACACGAAAAAATCGCCCTCAGGAGGCGATTTTACGGTCGAAAAGCGGGAGGTCGATCCATGTGAGCTTTTTCCACACCCATTCGACGGGGCCGTGCGTATGGCGCCGTAGCCAGAGGCGGCAGAAGAGATACTGTACCAGGATGATCCCCACGCCCGCCAGCGTGCCGTAGATCACGTCCACGTGGCGGTAAAGCCCCAGCCCCCAGTTGTAGAAGAGCGCCGTGCCGAGCAGCGATTGCAGCAGGTAGTTGGTCAGGCTCATGCGCCCGAAGAAGGTCATGCCGTGCAGCGCCCGGCGGAACCCCGGCCAGCCGTACCACAGCAGGACGACCGTCGAAACGATCGCCGTGGCCGTCATCAGGTTGCGCATCGCCTCGAACGGTACGAGCCACGTGCCCGCGATGCCCACGGCCAGCAGCCCGCCCCAGATGCGTCTGTGCTGCCCTTCGTCGTAGAAGAGCCGGTAGCGGCCGGCCAGCATGCCCAATACGAACATCAGCAGCGTCTGCGTGCCGCGTCCGTGTTCCAGTCCCCAGCCGAACGAACTGAGCGGGCCGTAGAGCAGGCTCACGCGGGCGCTCTCGGCGAAGGTGCCCGTGGCGAGGGTGGGATAGAGGGTCTCCATGCCTTCGATGCCGCGGATCGAGAGCGTATGTCCGCTGAAATACTGCCAGAGTTCGAGCGGCTGGATGAAAAGCAGGGCCGCGATGACCCACACCCATCGGTTGGGGAGCTTGCCGATGGGAATCATCAGCAGCCCGAAAAGGGCGTAGTAGGTCAGTACGTCGCCGTTGTAGATCGCCGCGTTGACCAGCCCGATGCCGAACAGCAGCACCATGCGCCATGCGAAGCGCAGCGAAAAGTCGTTGCCCCGCTGTGCCTGGTTGTCGCTCTGGATGAAGAAGCTCAGCCCGAACAGCAATGCGAAGATGGCGTACATCTTGCCCGAAAGCAGGAATCCCAGCATATCGGCTACGGGCTGTTCCCAGCTGCCGAATCCGGCGCGGGGCAGGTCGAGGGCGCTCCAGTAGAGGTTGAAATGCTCGCGGGCGTGAAACAGGATGATCCCTGCCACGGCGATGCCGCGCAGTGCGTCGGCCACTTCGATACGGGTGTTGGGTCGGTTTGTCGTGCGGTACATGGGATATTGCGGGGTTTGGGGTTGCTTCGTAATAGTTCGTTGTCGCCGTAGGCTGTATGTTCCGGGTTGCCGGGGCGTTTCCTAATATATGTCGTTGCCGGGTATTTCCATTCAGGTCAGCCGGAAGAGCGGCAGGCACAATTCCCGGATACCGCATCCGCGCCATCGGTCGATGACGAGATATTGTCCGTTCGGATTTACTCCCGGGATCCATTGCGAGCCGTCGAAACCCATCAGGCCTTTGTCTGTCGTATCCATCTGCCTGCAGCCGGCCTTTTGCAACCGGGCCATGTACTCCAGCCATGCCTGCCTGCCGAGGGCTTTGCTCTCGTCCGCCGCGATTTTCCCGGGCTCGTAACCGCCCGCCCCGCCGGCTGTTTTCCTGCGGAGGGTGGTTTTGTTGCCGTTCTTTTCCATCCCTACGACGACGGGATTGTCGAATGTCCGCAGCCCGAGGAAGCGTACCCGACTCCCGGCGGCCTGCCACAGGGGCGCCTCGCCCGTTGCACGAATTGCGGCGATCAGGAGCGGAAACAATAATAAAACGGACTTCATGACGGAACGTGTTGGAGGTGGCCGGCGGTTGCTCAGGGGATCACCCCCGTCAGTGCCTCGATGGCACGGCGGCCTTCGTCGCCCAGCGAGAGCGAATATCCGTTCACGAAGAGCGCGATATGTGCGTCGATCACCTTGTCATCCAGCTCCTGTGCGTGCTGTTTTATATAGGTGCGCGAAGCTTCGGGATGTGTGAAGGCGTATTCGATGCTTGTGCGCAGCAGGCGTTCGGCCTCGTGCCGCACCTCGTCCGGCAGGCTGCGCCGGGCTGCGATCCCGCCCAGCGGCAGCGGCAGCGCCGTCCGGTGTTCCCACAACTGCCCTAGGTCGGCGACCAGTTCCAGTTCCCGTTCACGGTAGACGAAGCGGCCCTCATGGATAAGTACTCCGGCGTCGAAATCGCCCCGCTCGACGGCAGCCGCGATTCGGGAGAAGAGCAGCGGTGTACGCTCTTCGATTTCGGGGAAGAGTTTGCCCATCAGGGCATTGGCCGTAGTGTGCAGCCCCGGGACGGCCACGCGGCGTATCGGCCGCGTATCGCCTGCGCGGCGTACCAGCAACGGCCCGTTGCCGCGTCCGAGTGCCGCACCGCTGTCGAGCAGCGCGTAATGTTCCGCGATGGCGGGCAGCACGGCGCAACTTATCTTGCTGATGTCGGCACGTCCCAGCCCGGCACCGCGGTTCAGCTCCTCGATGTCGTGGTATTCGACCTCGAAGCGCAGGCTGCCCGTGTCGATGCGGCCGTTAACGAGCGCGTCGAACATGAAAGTGTCGTTCGGGCACGGCGAGATATGCAGCTTCAGCCTCACCGTTTCTGCGCCTCGGTGATGTTGCGGGCGTTTTTCTCGTTGTCGCTGCGGTTGCGTTTACCCCCGAAACGGCCCAGCAGCCATCCGGCGGCAAAAGTCAGCACGAGGACGATGATGTCGATAAATACGTTGGCCAGCCACCGCTGGATGGCGGGGGCGAATTGCCAGACCAGGATGAAGACGACCAGTATCAGGATCAGTCCCGCCCAGAGCATCCAATTTTTATTCATTGCTTTCGAATATTTGGTTTAACTTTTCCGTCAGGTTCCCGACGGCCTCCTCCACGGCCCACTGGCCGAAGGGTTCGCCGACGTAGTTCGACACGGCACGTATCTGGCAGCACGCGACGCCCAGCGCGTCGCATACGGCGAAAAAGGCTGCGCCTTCCATGTTCTCCACTTCCGGCAGGTACCCGCCCGGTGTGTCCTCCGGGTTTCCTTCCGGCGTCTGGTGATGGGTGCCTTCCGCTGCGTGTCCCGCCCTGTCGTCTGCCGTAAATCCGGGGTGCGGCTCCGCGAATCCGGCGTCCCCTGCCGCGTGCCCGGTGCCTTCCGCCGCGCTTTTCGGCCCGTCCTTTGCCGCGGCTCCGTCGCCCGAACGGCTGACAGTGACCCCGGCTGCAAGGGGCAGCCCCAGGTCGGGGCCCGAGGTCTCGTATTCGCGGGCGTAACGCTCGGGGATGCCCGCTATGCGTTCGGTGACCACTTCGACCACCTCGCCGCGCCGCAATGTCCGGTCACAGGCACCGGTAATGCCGGCCAGCACCACCAACTGCGGCTTTTTGGCTTTCACGGCGCGCAGCGTCGCCGCCGCGATTTCGGCCATGCCCACCCCGCCGACGAATACCGGGTCGCGAGGCTCGGTGAGGATGAACGCCTTGGCCTCCTCGATGGTCGGGAAAATGAAAATCCGTTTCACCTTACCGGCCTACGACTGCTTCGAGCTCCTCGACCGTGACGGGTATCTTCTTGTCGCCCAGCATACGGCTCCCGCTTTCCGTCACAAGGATGTCGTCCTCGATGCGGATGCCGCCGAAGTCGCGGTAGCCCTCCAGGGCGTCGTAATCGACGATCCCCTTGTAAAGGCCCTCGGCCCGGCATTTGTCGATCAGCGCCGGGATGAAGTAGAGCCCCGGTTCGTCGGTCATCACCGTCCCCGGTTCGAGGCGCCACGCCGCACGGTAAATGCAAGTCGCGGACTTGGCGGCGCGTTGGGCGATCGAGGAGAAGTCGAAGCTCCGCTCGCCCATCGCCTCGCAGTCGTGCACGTCCATGCCCAGCCCGTGCCCCAGCCCGTGGGGCATGAACATCGTCATGGCACCCGGCGTCGGCTGCCGATCCCTTGATCAGCCCTATTCCGGCAAGCCCTTCGGCCAGCGTCGTGTAGGCGGCGTTGTGTATCTCGGAGTACATCATGTGCGGTTTGACGATGTCGGCCACATGGTCGTGTGCCGCCAGCACGATGTTGTAGACATCCTTCTGTTTCTGCGTGAATTTCCCGCTTACGGGGTAGGTGCGGGTGTGGTCGGAGCAGTAGTTGTCGACCGTTTCGCCGCCCGCGTCGCACAGCAGCAGACGCCCTTCCTCCAATACGCCGTCGGCGTTGAGGTTATGCAGCGTTTCGCCGTGTTGCGAGACGATCGACGGGAACGACACGCCCGAACCGTAGGATTTGGCGACGCCTTCGATGGCACCTGCGATTTCGCGCTCGACGACGCCCGGGCGGCACATCTTCATGGCCAGCGTGTGCATCTTGTAGCCGATTTGGAATGCGCGCTCCATCTCCTCGACCTCCTCGGCGCTCTTTTTCTCGCGCATTTCGGCCACGGCGAACATCAGGTCTACCGACTTGTAGTCGTGCAGCAGTGTGGGTTTGATACCCAGCAGCGACGACAGCCAAAGCTTAGTCTCTCCGCGGTAGGGAGGCAGGAAATGGATTTTGCGCCCCAGCGAAATGGCTTTGCGGAGCCGTTTCTCGAGTTCGGAGAGGGGGTGTGTCGCCGCGATGCCGACCTTTGCGCCCAGCTCGCGCAACGTGGGCTGCGGGCCTGTCCAGATGATGTCCTCGACCGTGAAATCGTCGCCGTAGAGTGCCTCTTCGCCCGTGTCGGCGTCGATCAGGCCCGCCAGCGAGGGGATGTTCAGCCCGAAATAGTAAAGGAACGACGAATCCTGCCGGAAATAGTAGGCGTTGTTCGGGTAGTTGTTGGGTGACAGGGGGTTGCCCGGGAACAGGACGATGCCCGACCCGATTTTGGTGCGCAGCATGTTGCGGCGCGCGGCGTAGGTTTTTGCTGAGAACATATGCGTAGTGTTTTAGATTTCCGATAATCCGTATTTCGTTTCCGGGAACGGTTTCCCGCGCCTTTTGCAGGGTTACATATCCCACCTTTTACAAAAATAGTAAAAATATGGCAAGCCCGTTCCCCGACGGGTTTATTTTTTGCGGAGGGCGATGGCCCGGAGCGTACGGCTTTTGCGTAGCGGGACGTCTGCCGTCGTTCGGGGCGGGCGGTGTATCCGCCGGCAAGCGGCAGAAAGGCTGGTTTTACGACCGTGCGGCAGAGGGACGGGACTGGTTTGCGGCGGTGCCGGGGGCGGAAGGCTTTCGCCGCTCCGCCGCAGCCCGGCGGCTTTGCCCGGGGCGGTTGCCCCGCCGCCCTGCTGTCCGGGCGGAGTCGGGCCGTTCCGCTGCGCCCCGCTTCCTTCGTCAGAATTCGATGACGGCACCCGTTTCGCCCACCGTGACGGTGACTTCGCGCCCCATGTAGAGCGCCACATTGGGGTCTTCGTGCCCCGTGGGCAGGCCGAAGACGACCGGGATTCCCAGCGGCCGCACGTATTGCGCAACGATGTCGTAGGGGTCGGTGATGCCGAAATGTTTTTGTCCGGTCATGTCGGAAAAATGCCCGACGAGGATGGCTTTGCATTTGGCGAGCTTTCCGCTCCGGGCGAGTTGCTGCATCATGCGGTCGAGGCGGTACATGTGTTCGCCGACCTCCTCGATGAAGAGCACCGTGGGGGCGTCGAAGTCGGGTTCCTCGGGTGTGCCGAGCGACGAGCAGACGATCGCAAGGTTGCCGCCCGTGAGGCGTCCGCGGGCCGTGCCCGGGCAGTTGAGCGGGTGTGGGCCGGTGTCGATACGCTGCCGCAGTCCCAGCAGAGCACTGCGCAGCGCTTCGTCGGAGACGATCGCGTCGGCGGTCTCCTCGCTCCCGAAGCGGAACTTGCCCGGCATGGTGGCATGGAGGCTCTCAACGCCCAGCCGTCCCAGTGCCAGGTGGAGCATTGTCACATCGCTGAACCCGACGACCCATTTAGGATGCTCGCGCAGGCGGCTGAGGTCGATGAGCGGCAGCAGCCGTACCGAGCCGTAAACGCCC
>ERZ809152.995-NODE-995-length-12554-cov-3.520682_pt1 | contig 12554 bp, 9 predicted proteins | sample MGYA00520518_ERZ809152 | MGnify/ENA primary metagenome ERZ809152 (study PRJEB31570, sample SAMEA3212996) | Homo sapiens | biome: human-gut; feature: human gut; material: fecal | place: Sweden | collected 2011 ...
CTGGAATAAAATGCTGCCTTTATAAAACCAGCCGGAAAGATGAAGATTTGATTTGTGATTGATACTATCGAGCAATGTCCGCTTGTTGACATAGCGCACAAGTATAGCTGCAAAACCCATTGTTATCAGTAACAATAATAATATATATACAAACACTTCACTATAAAAGAATGAAGTACTCTCATCGATTTGCGACAACTCCTTAAAAACAGGCAGAATTAACTCTATCATCATGATTCCCAAGCCTAATGACAGCACAAGCAACAAGATCAATTCTGAAAGGAGTAATGAAAGAAGATTGCCATTGGAGGCTCCATTCACCTTTCGTAGTGCCAATTCGCGCTTGCGCATTCGGATACGGGTTACGAGCATTGTTAAATAGTTACATAATCCGCAAATAATAACCAAAGCTCCAATGCAAGCAAAAAGACGAACATGATTCAATTTGACATTGATATCCTCCCTCGGATGAGTACTCCTCAATGTTGATAACAGAGCTATAGGAGTAGATATAACCGGGCTATATGAGTCCAGTTGTATTTTATATTTCGCCAGTCTCTTCTCTACAGCTTCTACATCACTATTCGGATAGATACGGAAAAGAGTATGGCATTGCTGTCTTCCCCAATCCGGATCTCGATCTTTATATGGTAACAAAATATCAAAAGGATACATGGAATGTCCTTCCCATGATTTTACTACTGCGACAATCGTCATTTCAGCATTTCCTCTGTCAGGAAATAGCAATTGTTTGCCTATCGGGGATTCTTCTCCGAATATTTTTTGGGCGGTTTTATCCGTAATGGCAATTTGTTTATCCCCCAGTCTCAAACGATTATCGCCATCTATCGTAATGATATTAAACATTGAAATAAAGTTAGAATCAACTTCCAACTGGTATGTATGATATACATTCTTCTCATGTTCAATGGAAGTTATACCTCCATTATATATATGGCAAGCACTCTCCACCTCCGGACAGTTTTTCTTTATATAATCAGCCAACAAACTGGATGAATAATAAGAAAATCCGTCTCCCTGCAAATCAAATTTATTACCTGCCAAGTAGATGCGCTCCGCCCCTTCATGAAACGTATCGTATGTCATTTCATAACGTATCCATAGGGCAGACAATGCAAAACAGGTGAAACCAATTGCCAAGCCGACTATACTTACAATACTCTGCGTCTTGTACTTGATCAGATTGCGAAAAGCTATTTTTAAATAATGATATATCATGACATTGTGTTTATGTTATTCACTCTTGATAATTTCTGCCGGATTCTGCCGGGCAGCTTTCCATACTCTCCAAATGATGCTAAGCAAAAGAATAATAGCTATCACAACAAAGATACTTATATATACCCAGCCATCTATCGATGTTTGTCTCACGTAGCTGTCGATCCATCTCCTCATTACAACATATCCTGTGGGGAATGCAATAACGGCAGCTATGATCAATAACAATAAATATTCCTGGAAGAACATCTGCAGGATATGATGGATTTGCGCTCCGTTCACCTTACGTATAGCAATCTCTTTCTGACGCTGTTCACAAGACAGCGTTACCAATGAGAAAACTCCGAATACAGAAATAATGACGCAAACCAATGATACAAAACTCAATAATTTCATCAGTGCATCTTCGGAGCGGAGGTACTTGTTATATTCCTCTTCTTCATTAAACAATCGCATATACGCATTCGGAAATTCCTCTCTGTACAGTTTCTCTATGGTCGCACGACATTCATTCCACGTGCCCTCTCTAAATTTAAACAGAATGCTGGCACGATTCAACAGATAATCTTGCGCTTTAGGATGCTGAAAAGCAATCAGTCCCGGTTCACTCGTAGGAGAACGATAGCTAAAGTTCCTGACTACTCCGACAACCTTATATAGGCTACGCTGACCATTATATTCATGATAGAAACTTTTGCCCAAAGCCCGTTTCCATCCAAATTTACGGCATGTATTTTCATCTATCACTACTTCATTTTCTTGATTCTTGTCCGATATAAACTCGCCTTCCAATAAATTCAATTTATAGAATTCAAAGAATTCTTCTTTAGCAGGCATCATACCAACTGTTAAAGGTTCTTCAACCGCTTTCGACGAATCATCCCAGTTGTTTATTTCGACATACATCATCGGTCCTGTAGGAATAATCGGGAAATACGAAGGGGGTAAAGCCTCTGTCACCATGGGCAAAGTAGCTATCTTCGCCGACCATTGCTTAATATCACCATTCCATAAGGCTACATTACCGACATTATGACGTTCCATTCCTAAGTCCGTATTTTTCAGAAAATAGAGTTGCTTCATCATAACAGCCGCACAGAAGATAAAAGCAAGACTGACAACTAACTGCATGATAATTCCTATCTTACGAAACAAATAAGGTCTGGTAGCTACCACTTTTCCTTTTATCGCTTCCTGCAATGTCCGACGGCGAAAATAAGATAAAGGCATCTGTGCAAACAGGAAAGACAGAATGATTACAATCAAAAGATATGCAATGATCTCTCCATAATATACACTGGCCTCTATCTGTGTGAAGTTCAGGAAGCCGGACAGACTCACCTCTATCATCAACAGTCCGCATAACAGGGCGATACATAGAATCAACAACAGTTCAATGGCAAACTGCACCGATAAAGATGTATTACTTGCACCATTTACTTTACGAAGCGCCATTTCACTACTACGCATGCAAAGCCGACTGATATAAAGCGTCAGGTAATTGAATAAGGAACAAATAATGACCAATCCGCCTGCTAAAGAGAAATAGAAAATATAACTGAAGGAGATAACTACCTCTACTTTAGAAACATAATCCGAATAACGCAAAGCCGAAATGGGCGTGATCAGAAGCTTCACAAGTTCGCTCTCTTTGGGAATATCCAAGATATCAATGTCTTCCATCTTCTTTTGAAAAGTATCCCTATCCACTCCTGCGCGAACACGGATAAACAGTTGTTCTCCCTTACTACTCCAGCGTGGATAGCGCCTTGCCGAACTCAATACACTATACGGTATATTGGAATGACGGGACCATCCGCTCACAATGGCGCCTATCTTACGGGGACGTCCGCTCAGTTCTACTTCTTTCCCCAAAGCATCCTCTTCACTGCCAAAAAGCTTTCGGGCAAACTCTTCCGTAATGGCGATTTCCGGATCATTTTCTTTCAGGAAGTTGACTGTTCCTTTCAGCAGCCGTATATTGAAAAAGTTCATGAAAACAGAATCTGCTGTAGCCATTACTACCTCCTGTTCATTATCTCCCATACGGAATTTCATATCCCGATATATGGAAGTGGAAGCAGTAGCTTCTATCTCCGGCATTTTCTCCTGTAAATAGTTTGCCAAAGGGTAAGGAGTAACATTGGATGTACTACCAGGGGAATCAGTATAATGCGCACGTACCATATAGATACGGTCGGCTCCGTTATGGAAAGTATCGTAAGTCATTTCATAACGAATCCATAAGACAGACAGCGCAAAACAAGTGAAACCAACAGCTAATCCAATGATACTGACAAGGCTCTGTGTCTTGTACTTTACCAAATTGCGAAAGGCTACTTTCAAATAGTGTTTAATCATGGTACTTTATGAATATATTACATACTGACTTCCGTTACTACCTGTCCGTCAAACAAATTAATGATACGGTCGGCATAACCGGCATCGTGCTGTGAATGTGTTACCATCACAATAGTGGTTCCTTCCTTATTTAGTTCACTCAATAGCCCCATCACTTCTTTACCGTTCTTTGAGTCCAGATTACCGGTAGGCTCATCGGCCAGGATCAACTTAGGATTGGCAACTACTGCACGGGCAATAGCAACACGCTGCTGCTGACCTCCGGAAAGTTGTTGCGGGAAGTGTTTGCTGCGATGTGTGATAGCCATTCGTTCCATAGCAGTCTCCACTCTCTTTTTACGTTCGGAAGCTGAGATACCCATGTAAAGCAAAGGCAATTCAATATTTTCATAAACATTCAATTCATCTATCAGATTGAAGCTTTGAAAGACGAAACCGATCACTCCTTTACGAAGGCTGGTACGCTGTGACTCTGTGTACTTGGAAACTTCTGTTCCATTGAGGTAATATTCCCCTCCTGTCGGATTGTCCAATAACCCAAGAATATTGAGCAATGTTGACTTTCCACAACCGGAAGGTCCCATAATGGCAACGAACTCTCCTTGCTTCACCTCGATACTTACATTATTCAACGCCCAAGTTTCCACTTCTTCGGTCTTGAAAATCTTCTGTAAATTAATTGTCTTGATCATAATTGTAATATTTAAAAGTTATTGTGTTTATTCGTTTTTATGAGAAATAAATCGGTTCCTTAATAAATTACCAACCGTATTATCTTCATAATATTATATATTCCTTATTTCAATATCAACTCCTCTGCATCGCCAAAGGTATCATATCCTGTCGTAATTACCCAATCTCCCGTCTGCAAACCTTCCGTAATTTCGTACTGCTGCGGATTCTGCCGCCCAATACTTAATGGTACACGGATTGCTTTTGTCTTCGAAGCATTCACTTTGTAAATCCATTGTCCTCCTGTAGACTGATAGAAATTACCCCGTGGAATAATAAGCGCCCGTTCCGGCTGACCTAATTCAATCTGTACACGGAAGCTTTTGCCAACTCTGACATTATCGGGCATATCGCCGGTAAAGACAAGATCGACATCAAACATACGGTCTTTTACTTCAGGGACGACTTTCGTTATTTTCAGCGGATATTTCTTTCCCTGATAATTGACGGTAGCAGGCAGTCCGGTAGTGATCCTGTCAATGTAATATTCGCTTAGCGAAGTATGTATCTTATACTGATCGAGTACCTTTATTTCGGCAATGCTTTCGCCGGAAGAAACCTGCTGCCCCGGAGTAACCCTGACAAAGCTTAGTTGCCCTTTTATAGGAGCCGTCACCACCAGGTTATTCAATCGCTCATGAGTACGTTCATATTTCTTGCGCTCCCGTTCACGGTCATTGCGAATCAGTTCTTTACGAATCATCGTAACAGCCGAATCATGTCGCAGGCTTTCTTGTTGCAATGCCGCGTTTTTTAGTTTGTAGTTATATTCATCTTCGGCTACTTGTAGTTGAGCCTTACTCTTTACTCCCATCTGAAACTCTTCCCGATCAAGGGCAATGCTCTTTTTCAGTCGTTCCAGTTCATAATTATTCGTCAGAGCCTGCTGCTTCAGATTAAGACTTTTCTGTTCCATCTCAATCTCCTGTTCCTGATAGGTAATCATTTGCTTTTCCCATTCGTCACGCTGGTCTTCAATGCTGCGAAGCAGGTCTGGATTGGAAAGGACGATAATGGTATCCCCCTGATGGAGCAGACTCCCTTCCTCACCAACGATGCTTTCAACGCTTCCCGCTTCGCGGGTATTGATTTTGATAGTCAGTATAGGCTGAATCAGTCCCTCCACATCTACATATTCCATAAAATTATCCTCTTTCACTTCCGCTATCTGAATATTTTCGGCATCAATACGTAATTTTCGGGGGCCTAATGACAGAACAATTACATAAATCAGAAAGGCAGCAAACAAAAGTCCGCCTATCAGATAGTATCTGTATCGAATGTACCAAGGTTTCTTTTCTAATTTTATATCCATGACTTTATCAGGTATTTTATATTTTTATTTATTAAAGCTAAGTAAGTTGCTATTCTATAAGAAGATTGTAATCTTCTGTCAATAGCATATTCCGTTCAAAATCGTAAAGTGTCATACTTCGAAGTGTGTAATATAAGCTCCAATAATTGTACAAAGCCGATACGTAATTACGGCGGGCACTATCTTTCTCGGCAATGGAAGCATTCAGATCAAGGATAGTGGATTTTCCCAGTATATAAAGTTTGCGGGCAACTTCATTTCTTCGTTGAGCCGTTTCATCTGTACGGGCAGCGATACGTACCCGTTGTGTTTGCAGATTAAATTGTTTCACCAGTTTGCGGACATTCAATTCAAAATCCGTCCGATTTTGCTCCACTTGCGTATATACTAGATCACGATTGGAACGGGCTACCCGCACTTGTCCTTTCCCTCTTCCCCAATCTAAAATAGGAAGAGCGATACTCAGACTTACATATTGCTGGTCTAACAGATTCCGATAAGCATCCGGCAACTTTTCGGCAGTCTGCGTCAGTCCGAAACGGAGATAAATATCTGCTTTCAGCCCCGCATTGGCACGGGCTCTTGCCACAGCACTCTCGCTTTCCAGTTTTCTTCGTTTCATCGTCTGTATATCCGGACTATTTTCGTATGCCAATGCCAATGCTTCATCCAGATTGACACTGAAATCCGGCACTTGGGAGTTGATACGCACACGAAGTTCCCGATCTTCCTGAATGCCCAGATAAGAACGAAGTTCCTGCATGCAATTATCCATTTCTATACGGGCATTCATACGATTTGTTTCTTCGGTCAGACGATTCAATTCTAACTGCAGCATTTCATTCTCTGTGATCGTGCCTATATTGTAGCGCCCCTGAGCGTAACGATAGAGCGTGTCGGCATTTGTATAATTGAAAAAAGCAATATCGTAATTACTTTGAGCGGTAGCCAAAGCGAAGAATTTATTAATTGCATTGGCGGAAACAAGTTCCAGTGTTTCCACATAACTTTTCTTGGCTTCCTGATAGCGTACCGGTTCTATACGTTTATCCCATTTCAGACTATTATAACCAAAAAGCGACTGGCGATATCCTATCATGACAGGAGAAGTTTGCCATGAGTATTTATGTTCGCTGAACAAGTCCATACGTTGCGCAGATGTTTCGAGAAAAAGAGAACCTCCGGTCCAGGGAATATTCTGCGACAGGTTCAAAGTCAGATCGGTATTCAACAGATTTTGCTCGACAAACTTAACGGAACCGTCCCCCATTGTAATCTTATTGATGGCACGATTCAGATTAGGATCGGATGACAAACTCAAAGATGGCAAATAGTTAGCCCGATAATATTTGTAGTTCCAGTAAGCCGAACGAAAACTATGTCGTGCAGTCTGTGCATCAGGTGATTCCAGACGGGCTATTTTCACCACCTGCTCCAACGACATCTCCATTGTTTGATTTTGAGCAGCCAGCAGTTCAGTCGACAGGATTCCGAGTGTTATATAGAGTATTTTCAGATTCATTCTTAGATTTATTTGTTATTTACTATTCAAAACCTGTGCCATTCTTATATTTCATTATAATTCAGCTATTTACATTTACCACACTATTACAAGCAGCGTGCAAATACGCACAAATTTAGTGCGCAATCGCACATACAACACATGATTATTATCCATATCTTTGCCCTTGCATTAAAACTTTAGGATAAGTAACGAATCATATACCCCATACCCTATGGATGAAGTCAACAAACTAGGAAAGATACTCATTGTAGATGATAACGAAGATGTGCTCTTTGCCCTCAATCTACTACTCGAACCCTATACGGAAAAGATAAAGGTAGCTACCACTCCCGACCGGATTGAGCATTTTATGACTACCTTTCAGCCCGATCTTATCTTATTAGATATGAATTTCAGCCGTGATGCAATTAGCGGTCAGGAAGGTTTTGAAAGTCTGAAGCAGATTTTGCAGATTGATCCGCAAGCTATTGTCATCTTCATGACTGCATATGCGGATACAGATAAAGCTGTACGGGCCATTAAAGCCGGTGCAACAGATTTTATCCCCAAACCTTGGGAGAAGGAGAAATTGCTGGCTACTCTCACCTCCGGTATGCGTCTGCGCCAATCTCAACGGGAGGTAAACATCTTAAAAGAGCAAGTAGAAGCACTCAGCGGACAAAGTTCTCCGGAAGGGGACATTATCGGAGAATCTCCGGTCATGCAGGAAGTATTCGCAACCATAAACAAACTTAGCAGTACAGATGCCAACATTCTGATTTTGGGAGAAAACGGAACGGGAAAAGACGTGATTGCCCGACTGTTATACCGCTGTTCCCCCCGATACGGCAAACCTTTTGTCACCATCGACCTGGGAAGTATCCCCGAACAACTTTTCGAAAGTGAACTGTTCGGATTTGAAAAAGGAGCTTTCACCGATGCTAAAAAGTCAAAAGCCGGACGGATGGAAGTTGCCACCAATGGTACTTTATTCCTTGATGAAATCGGTAATCTTTCGCTTCCCATGCAATCGAAGCTGCTCACTGCGATCAGCCGCTTAGGAAGCACACAGGCCGTGCCTATTGATGTTCGTCTGATTTGCGCAACGAATGCGGATATTCGCCGTATGGTGGATGAAGGAAGTTTCCGTCAGGACTTACTCTATCGTATTAACACAATTGAAATACATATTCCCCCGCTCCGCGAACGTGGGAATGATATCATTCTGCTTGCCGAATATTTTCTGGACCGTTATGTACGCAAATATAAAAAAGAAATGCGTGGCTTGACACGGGAAGCCAAAAATAAGTTATTGAAATATACGTGGCCGGGCAATGTACGGGAGTTGCAACATACAATGGAACGTGTCGTAATATTGGGAGACGGTTCTTTGTTAAAACCCGAAAACTTCCAGTTCCACGTCACCCCCAAGCAAAAAAAGGAAGAAGAAATTGTTTTGAACCTTGAACAACTGGAACGGCAAACCATTGAAAAAGCAATGAAACTTAGTGAAGGGAATATCTCACGTGCTGCCGACTATTTAGGCATTACCCGCTTTGCCTTATATCGCAAACTTGAAAAACTAGGCTTATGAGACGATTTGCATTCAGAGTGATTTTACATATCTTACTGATAGTATTGTTTTCTATCAGTAGCTACCTGTTATTTCAAAAGCAGTTATGGTTCAGCACTACTATCTGCATTATATTGCTGATAACCACGGCTATACATCTTTACCGTATGCAGTTCAAACAAATTGCCCTATTGCGACGACTGACAGACGGCCTCCGCTATAATGACATGATGCAAACTTTCCATCCACCTTTCAAAAACAAAATAATGAATGAATGGGCGGAAGAACTTTCGGATACTTTAAAAGATTTTCGGGGAAGATTGCTGGCAGAAGAGATCAAGCACCAATACTACGAGAACTTATTGAACAAAGTTGATACGGCAGTGCTTGTTGTCGATAAAGCCGGACATATAGAATGGATGAATCAGGCGGCCGTTATCCACTTAGGACAAATATCACAATTGCCGGAAACATTGCTAAAGGCTTCTGTTGCCCATGACACCCCCGTCATCCGTATCGAACAAAATAGCACTGTGCTGGAAATGGCCATATCACGCACTACATTTGCCACTCAAGGTAGAGAACAGCAGTTAATCAGTTTAAAAAACATTCATTCTGTATTGGAACGCAATGAAATGGAAGCCTGGCAAAAGCTGATACGCGTGCTGACTCATGAAATCATGAACTCTATCACACCAATCATTTCTCTTTCGGAAACATTAAGCGAGAGAGGGATCCCCAGTCAACTGGGAGAAAAAGAATATTCTGTTATGCTGCAAGCCATGCAGACCATTCACAGAAGAAGCAAAGGATTACTGGAATTTGTAGAGAACTATCGCCGGCTCACACGAATCCCTGCTCCTATTCGTACACAAATTTCTATTGCGGAATTATTCACGGATTTAAAGAAATTATTTCCGGAAGAAGAGTTTCAGTTTGAGGTTCCCTCGCCCGAACTGAAATTAAATGTGGACCGAACACAAATAGAACAGATTCTTATTAATCTGCTGAAAAATGCCCGTGAAGCATGCAGTCGGAAATCAGATAAGAAGATTCAGGTAAAAGCAAGAAAACTTTCTGCCGGAAATACGACATTAACGATATCTGATAATGGAGAAGGTATTCTGCCCGATGTGCTGGATAAAATATTTGTTCCTTTCTTTACCACCAAAACATCCGGTTCGGGGATCGGATTAAGTTTATGCAAGCAAATCATGACTTTGCATGAAGGAAGTATTAATGTTAAGTCGGAAGTGGGTAAAGGAAGCAGTTTTATCCTTACTTTTCCTAAATAAGAGCCTTTGATATTTACATCTTGATGTGCTATTCTTAAGATTACGTCCCAAAATTATTGTACCAAAAGCAACAAACCAGAAAATAAACTGCATAAATAAATGCAATAATATGCGAAAACGCAGCCTGATATTGCATAAAACGGCATAATATATACATCTTTTCGTATGTACAAAACACTTATTGGTTTAAAAGGAACACCTCGTTGGTTTTAAACCAACGCTACCTTGCTCACCGAGGAACTTATTTTTCCTTGATGCGAAAGAGATAAAAAGGCGATTCAGTGCTTGTTTTCATCTGATTTATTAGAATTATAAGCAAGGCAAGAAGTAGCATAATGATTATCATTAAGCCATTCATCCAGCTTAATGATTAGCAACAAGGGAAAGAACAGTTCAAGTCGATCAGTATATCAGACAATTAATGAAATTATGTACTTTCCTATTTAAAGATGCAGGCGTTTATTGATTCTTAGCTTATGACAGATGTAATTATAGCCCTTCCTCCCTGTTTAAATATTCTTTTTTTCAGAATGATCGTTTTTTCACTAAACGAATAGACTAATCTGAGTCTGGTATAGCCCGAATATTCATTATGCCTGCTGATCGTCTACTTAAAATAGCAGAGGACTCAATCATCCTCTGCTACCCAAACTATTTGTATCAGGATTCAACTCCTTTACAGCATCTTTTACCGCTTTCTGGGTCGGTTTACGGTAAGTTTCCGCTTGTTGTACCGGAACAATCTCATTGACCATTCTTTCATATCCTTTTTGTTCTAACAAATGAACTTCCTTTTCATTCGTTTCTTTTTGTTTTTCCGTTTTCATATGGCTTTTTTATTTTTAGTTTTCTACTTTGAAAACAGAAAACAGCAAAAGATGGTTCATCCTATCTGATTTTATTTTCAGTTAATTCGTCCCAATATCACATAAATGCATATATTTGCCCATCTAATATGAACCTCATTGAAGTTATGAAAGAAAATAAATATGACGATGAGCACTTCTTCAGCCAATATGCTCAAATGTCACGCTCTGTAGAAGGATTGCAAGGTGCCGGAGAATGGCATATATTACAGAAAATGCTACCAGACTTTACAGACAAGAGAGTACTGGACTTAGGCTGCGGATTTGGCTGGCACTGTATCTATGCCATCGAACATGGAGCAAAGTGTGTTACAGGAATTGATATTTCCGGGAAGATGCTGGAAGAAGCTCAAAAAAGAAATTCTTCACCACTCATCGAATATAAATGTATGGCAATCGAGGATTTCGACTTTCAACCGGATACTTATGATATCGTAATCAGTTCCTTGACCTTTCATTATCTGGAATCTTTTATTAATATATGCCGTAAAGTCAACAGCTGCCTCACAGCAGGAGGTTCTTTTGTTTTTTCAGTAGAGCATCCGATATTCACAGCCTATGGTAATCAGGATTGGTATTACGACCAGGATGGAAAACGTGCTCACTGGCCTGTAGACCGCTACTTCAGTGAAGGCAAACGTACTGCTGTTTTTTTAGGAGAAGAAGTCGTGAAGTATCATAAGACTTTAACTACATATATTAATAGTCTTCTTCAGACCGGATTTGAAATTTGTGAATTGATAGAGCCCCAACCGAGTGAAATGATGCTGGATACTATTCCGGAAATGCAAGACGAACTTCGGCGTCCAATGATGCTTCTTATTTCTGCCAAGAAAAAAAGTTGACTTGCAAACAGATGAATTTCAGTCGATTGTAATTTAATCAATAAAAAACATTCATTTAGTTATTGATAATTAAAAAATACTCCCTATCTTTGCACCGCTTTTGAAAAGAACAACCCTTTAAAAGTAGCGGGGTGTAGCGCAGTCCGGTTAGCGCACCTGCTTTGGGAGCAGGGGGTCGTGGGTTCGAATCCCGCTACCCCGACGAAAATTTCAAGTTAAGAAAAATTGAATGGTGTTGAGCTGATACAGTTTGTATCGGCTTTTTTCGTTTATGTAAATTAGACACAATTATACCCCGTTTTGGGGTAAATAAAGAGGGTATTTCTTTGAACTATCTTTGAACATGTTTCTCTATTTGCATCCGTTTAGGGGAAATTAAAGCAATCTCCTATCAAATTACCCCGATCCAAGCTGTTTAATGCAATTTTAAACATTTAAAAAACATTAAAACAGTATGGCAACATTTAAAGCGATCGTTTTCCAAACAGGAAGACATATAAAACAAGATGGAACATCCAATATAAAAATTAGAATCTATCATAATAGAGAATCTCAGTATATAGCCACCAGCTACTATATCCAACCCGGAAACATGGATGACTCCGGACGAATCCTGCCAAACGTAACAAACGGCGAAATGATAGAGTATGTGGGTCATACGGTTAGTTGCATTAGTTGTTTGATAATGTTGTCCGGTACTTTATTATGCAGGTCCATCATTGCGCTGGCTGTTTCCAGTTCTGAACGCTTCACATAATATTTCCCTCGTTCCTTATTATTTGCCGGATAAAATTTGATCCAGGCTTTTTTGCGCCATTCTGTAA
>ERZ809152.1007-NODE-1007-length-12470-cov-3.415546_pt1 | contig 12470 bp, 5 predicted proteins | sample MGYA00520518_ERZ809152 | MGnify/ENA primary metagenome ERZ809152 (study PRJEB31570, sample SAMEA3212996) | Homo sapiens | biome: human-gut; feature: human gut; material: fecal | place: Sweden | collected 2011 ...
GGGCCTGCCGTAGGTCACCGTCTGCCCGTCGGCTACGATGAGGTCGCTGGTCTCAAAGTCTTTTTGGGCACTTTGGTTGGCTTTTACCTTCACAGCAGGCAGAGTTGTCTCGCCCTCGGTGTAGGGCCACCACGCTGTGACGGTGATGTCGTTGTGGTTGGTCCAGCGGTGAGGGGCGGTGGAGGTCAGCGTGGTGCTGGTGGGGTTGGCGGTGGAGGGCGTCGCGTTGTACGTCTTCACCATGCCGTTCATCAGGACTGCCACGCTCTGCACGCCTTCCCAGTTCCCATCCACGGGGGCACGGGTACTGGCGATGGCTGTCGCGGCGGGTTTCAGCCCCGTGGCGGTGAAGACGATGGGTGTGCCTTCCGCCCCTTCTGGCAGGAAGCCCGCTTCGTCCTGCGTGCAGGCGGCAAGGCCAAGCAGCAGGGCGATGGCTGCGGATATATGGATGGTTGTTCGTTTCATGATGCGTGATGTTTAGGGTTCGTTATTGTCTCTTTTGCAATACGGGCAGACCGTCGGTGCCGAGTGCCCACTGGTAGTCGTTGTCGGTGAGGGCGGTGTTCATGCCGTCGACGGCTGTTTGCCATTTCACGGTCGCGCCGTCCACCTTCGTGGCATCTACCTTTCCTCCAAGATTACTGAATACTCCTTGCCCGGCATTGCCTCCCCAATAACAGGAAGTTATATAAGCGTAGTTATGACGCACTATAGCTCCAGATTCATACTCTTCCAATGTGCCGTTGAACCAGCAAGCGGTGATACTGCCATAATTTAAATCGGCTATACTACTAGTTCTACCATATGCAGAAATTTTTCCCGTCACAGAGCAGGCAATGATTTGACCATTATTTTCCTCCACTATTCCAGCTGCATGTCCACTACTGCCATACAGATTCACATCTATGAGTTGTAGGTTCTTTATCACACCACGTTCATTTAATAACCCAAAAAGTTCAGTAGTCGCTGCTGAAAAGTTTAATCCCGTAATGCGGTGTCCCTGCCCATTAAAGATGCCGGAGTAACCTGGTGGCCATGTGCCTACCTGTGTCCATTCCTTACCCGTCAGGTCGATGTCGGCGGTGAGGGTGCAATTTATCGATTCGTCTTTTTGTGCCGCTTTGTTCCATGCCAGTAGGCCGTCTGCGTTATAGACCATGTAGCTGCCGTCGTCCTGTATAGAATAGCCCAAATCCTCAGCCTCGCCGCTCTCGCCGCCGCCGTCAGCCCAGTCACCGATAGTGCAGCCCTCTAACGTCAAGCCGGAGGCGTTCACCTTGACGGTATATTTATAGCGGTTGCCCGCCTCTAATACGACGTTGTTCTGTGGGCGGAAGTAGAAGGTGCCGCCGCCGAGTTCCACCCGGATGAACGGCTTGCCTGCCTCAACGGTCTGCGGGGCGGTCAGTGCCTCGTAGGTGTTACCGCTTGCGTTGTAGGTCTTGATGGCAGTCGGGTTGCCGTTATCGGCAGACAGGCTCACGAGGCTCACCGTGGCACCGTCCACGCTTGTGAATCCCTTACCGGGCTTCAGTTCGATTGCCACGCGTGCCGTTCGGTGGTTGAACTCCAAGGTCGGGTTGTTAAATTCCACTTTCCGGTTCTCAGCAGAGATGAAGTCGCTGTTCTGGAAGTCAGCCAATTTGCTTTGGTCTTCGGCCACCTTCACGGCAGGCATCTGTGTGATGTTGGCATTGTTGAAGGGCCACCATGCCGATACGGTAATCGGGTCGCGGCTGGTCCAGTAGTGCGGGGCGTTCTCGCGTGAGAGTGTGGCACTCTTGAAATCGGTAGAAGCCGTTACGGTGTATTCCTTTACCGCATCGCCCAACTTGAGTGCCACGGAAGAGACACCCTGCCAATCGCCGTCCACAGTGGCACGGGTGGAAGGGGCTGCCAGCGGCGTTGCCTCTACGGACAGTCCGGTGGTACGGATGACTACGGGGTATTCACCTTCGGGCAGACGGTTATCGCCAGCAAGTTCGTCCTGCGTGCAGGCGGCGAGGGCGAACAGCAGTGCGGTGGCTGCGGGGATAAATAATCTATGTCTCATAATTCTTCATTCTAATCGATTAATTATTAAAATCCTACAGGTCAGCGCCCACATCTCCACCGTCTATATCGTTCCACTTTGCAATGGTGGCTTCGCTGACTTCAAGGACTTTGTTGCGTACCTTGACGGTATAGGTATGGTTTCTACCCGCCAGCAGTGCGCCGTCGGGCACGGTAAGTGTGGCATGATATTCCTGACCTTTGTAATTCACAACCAACGGCAGGGATGCAACTGTCTGCGGGAAGAGGATGATTGATGACGTGAGAACGCCGTCTGCCAAATTCATGGCCAGTTCTCCGGTCTGTGCCCCGTTGTCTGCGGTGGCAATACCGTCGGCCGTGTTGAACGTACCGGTGAGTAACAATCCGCCCAGCGTGTAACGTTCAGGCTTGACCACGCTGAAATCCACGCCGTCGCCCGCCTCGAAGGTAAGGGTTATCCGGCTCATGCGGTGGTGGAAGGAGTTGTCTTCACCGCCTTTGGCGGTTTTGTCGGTGAAGCTTACTACCGGGTTGTTTTTGTCTCCCGTGGCTCCTGAAGCAAAGAGGAAGTCGATGGCAGGCTGGTTCTGCTGCGCCGTGGCATCGGTCGTGGCTGTGAGGATGCCTCCCACCGCGTTGTACGGATAGTAGGCGCGGAAAGTATGGGCCTTTGTATCTTCGATATAGATGACCTTTCCTTCTGCCTCAAATTTCCCGTTCTTCAGGATGAAAGGCACGTTGCCGTACTGGGAATCGTTGCCGATGTCGGTGATGCCGATACGGTCGCCGCCAGTCCAGGGAGTTCCGCTGGCGCGGGTGGCGGGGGCGATGTCGGCGGTAAACTGGGCGGCCACGGGGGCACCGTTCAGGTTCTCGTTGTCGTTGTTGCAGGCTGCCAGTGCGAGGGCGAGCGTTGCAAGTGTAAAAAATCTCGTCTTCATTATATTAGTTTAATTCCATTTCAATATTTGCTGCACCTCAGCAAAATCAAAGCAAGCTTTGCTCCTGCGTTCGGTTTACTAATTATTTACAAATCGGCATTTACATCATCACCTTTCACTTCTTCCCAGCCGTTGATTTCGGCTCCGTCCACTTCCATGCCTTCGGGAGTCTCAACCAGCGTTCCGCCGAGGGTCAGCGATTCGCCCTTTCCGGTGTTGAAATCCTTGAGGGCTTCCGTGAGGTCGCTTTTCAGCGTGGTGGGGCTCGGGTTGCCGTCAGCATAGCGGATTTCACCCGTCAGCAGTTGTTCCGTGCCGGTCACACCCAGCAGCCGCACCGTGGCTTTCCACTTGCCGGCATCGTCACCTTCGGTAATCTTGGTGAAGGGCAGCACGACGTTTGAAGCGGCTCCGTAGGTATCGGTAGCGAAGTCGAGTGTTCCGGCTGCACCCGTCAGATGGGCAACAATCTCCGTGATGCGTCCGGCGGCATCACCCGTCGGTTTGATGATGAGCGTCAGTTCGCGTACCTGCTGCTTCATTGCGGCGGTCAGCGGATAGTCCTTGTCTTTCTCGATGGTCACCTGTTCCGTATAGGTGAAGAACCATCCCGGGGCATTGTTCACAAAGGTATCCGTGCCTGCCCGGGTTCCCGTGGCTGCGGCAATGGTGGCTGTGGTGCCGTTCACCGTGATTCCTTCAGTCGGGTTCCACACCGCAAGGGTGTAGCTGCCCGGAGCAAACAGATGGTCGGGGGCATGGGTGGCGGAAGTCTCCGTACCCGTATAGTCACCCATGGTGACCGTCCACGTGGCAGGTATGTCGATACCCTCACCGCGGGCCGACCAGTCGGCTGTCACCGCAATCTTCCCGCTGTCGGGGTGTGGCGTGTCATAGAGCGTGTCCTTCACGCAGGAAGAGAGCAGCACGGCGGCTGCCATTCCCATCATATTTATATATTGTCTTGCTTTCATATTCTATTCCTCCGTGTTAGAATAACTTCCATACCAATGTCACACCGGCATTGATGGGGCCCCACCAGTCCTTTGTTTCGTTGCCGCGGCGTACACGTACACCGTCGATGACTTCATATTTTTCGAAATCGGCATTCAGGTAGCCCAGACCGAGGTTGAAATCAAGAGCCAGTGCCTTGTTCAGCCGCAGCTGATAGCCGGCGGTGATGCCGCCACCCATCAGGTCGCCCTGCTTGCCTGCTTCGGAGAACTTGTAGTTGAACTGTCCGGCCTTGAACATCGCGCCCAGATACCAGGCTTTCTTCTCACCCATATAGTAACGCACTTCCGGAGCCACTTCCCAGAGTGCATAGCGGCGGTCCTTGTCGCTCCCCGTCCATGAAGTCCACGAGCCGTTTACGGCAATGCCCCACGATGGGCAGATGCGCCATTCCACGCCAAGATCTGGTGTCAGGGTAGCCCAGCGCAGCAGGTTGGCACGCAGGGAAAAATGATAATCATTTGTGATTTTAGTTTCCGACGGCGTGTCGACAAGTTTATTTTGTTGAGCGGCTTTCTCGGCTTCTGCCTTTTCAGCGGCAAGTCGGGCTTCTTCCGCCTTGCGCTGCTCTTCGGCAAGCCGTTCCTGTTCGGCACGCTTCTCGGCTTCCAGTCGTTCGGTTTCCGCCTTGCGTCGTGCTTCCGCATCCGTCGCGGCAGTTCCCTTTACCGGTACCGTCAGGCGCACGGTGACAAAATCACCCTCAGTCGCATGGTTGCGGGTAATGAAATTCTCCTCTTTTATTTCCGCACGGATAATCAGTTCGGATTTCACACGGTTGGCACGGATCTTCGCCGTGGCAAGGTTCTCGGCTTCACTGCCCAGTGAATTACAGTAGCCGTCAACCAATAGCGGCAGCTTGCCGTCAAGAATTGTGGTTTTGTTGTTTTCGATACATTCCAACAGACGGGCAAGTTCCGTGTCATTGCCATTCCAAGGCACGTAGAACATGTCCTTCTGCGGAACGAACCGGAAGGTGTAGGTCGTGTCTGCTTTCTGCTGCGCAATGACAGGAAAAGTTACCGTCATCAGCCACAGAAACAAGGTAAGAAAAGTGATTTTTCTGCTCATATAAACTTGAATTCATTATCTTTGTCATCTCCAAAGGTAATAAATGCCATTCAGCGCCCAAAATATTACAAAAACTTTTTTTGCTAAAACACAGCGTTTTATAAAAATTGTCGTTTGAGCACTTTTCGCATTGTCGTCTGAGCACTTATTTTGTCAAATCGGCACTTTTTGAGTTGTCGAATTAGTACTTTTGTGGCTGTCGAATTAGCACTTTTTGTAGTATGAGCACTTTTGGAAAATGGGTTTCTGAGAGCTTTTTCATCGGATTTTTACCACGCAAATCACTTCAGATTTGCTTTTTTCCACTTGGCAGGCGTACATCCTTCCTTCTCGGTAAATAATTTGATAAAGTTACTGCGGGAAAGAAAACCGGAAGACTCAGCCAGCTTCTGTATATTGATCTCCGGATGCTCCTTCAGCATGTTTTTCGCATACTCCAACCGGAGACTGGTTATCCATTCGCGGAATGTCATTTTATACGTAGTCTTGATATAAGCGGAAAGATAGGTACGGTTCGTATGAAGTATTTCGGACAGTTCTTTTATGGTAAGTCCCTGCTGGACATAGCCGTCTGTCTTTATCCAGTTGGCCACTTTCTCTATAATTTCTGTATAGGACACTGGAACTTCTTTCTCAGAAACTATTTTAGGTTCTGTTTCTGTATCTGTCAGAAGTTCTTCTTCAGACTGTATATCTTGCTCAAAAGCATTTTCCACCTGTTCATAGAACAGCAGGTAGTTCTGATAGCTGTAGAAAAGATAGCTGTAGAACGGTATTGACGACAAAATCCAGATAAAAACATATTTGTCTGGCAGAAATGTCAGCAATCCGCATCCGACACCGAAGATAACAGCCCAATAAGTGAATATGGAAAGCCATTCGATATATGTACCTATATCATCCGCCTGAGTTTCATTGAAAATCCGAATGGCTCTACGGTATGCAATTATGACTCTGCGAGCTAAAACGACTCCAAAAACGACTAACCATACAGCTAAAGCAAATAAAGAGAATTTTTGCATGATTCCGCTTGGCAACAGGAACAACACAACTCCGGAAAGAGTTGAAAATATAATCCATAAAATGATATGTGTCCACACACGCCGTTTGGTAATGTAAAAACGATCAAGCAACATTATCAATGCCGAACTGAACAGAGAATAGCACAGGAAGTATGTGGACATGTTCATCAATATGGCAGAATCCGCATTTTTGAATCGGATACCAAAGAAGAAATGTACCGAATAATTTGCCGAAAGCAGCAGCATAGCTATACCCATAATCTGTCGGGAGCGGAGATAATTCTTGAAAATTTTCTTTTCAGGAGTCTTTGCAAACAAAAAATAAAAGCCGAAGAATAACATCAACGGCAGTGCGGTATAAAGTGAAAAACTGTATATAGATGGCTCCATTGTTATGCTTATTTGATTTTGATACAAAGTTACGTCTTTTTCTTCACAAATAGACACATAATCTATGATTTAACGTTATAGATTCGGTCATATTAGATTGAAAAATTATTAGAATTAAAGCCAGTGGTGAAAAATTCAACCACTGGCTTTTTCTGTCAAGACTTCGATATTAAAGTTTTACACCTTTGGATTCCGATAAACCGGGTCTCCCTATAATTAAATGACTGCGTACAAAGTCCACGTGCGGGCTTTCCGGCTGTTGTTCCGTCTGTTTTTTCTCGTTGCCTTGCCGGTTCTCTTCTGTGTTTTCCTGAGCCGGAGCCAGCTCAAGCTGTATCTTGCGGTCCAGTGCGGCGAGTTCGGACTTCAGCTGTTTCAGCTCGTCCTCCTTCTTCCACACCTTGCCCGCTATCTCCTGCAACTGCGGAATCTCCTTTTCCAGCACTTCGTTCTTAGACTTGTACTGGTCGATGATGGTCGGAATCCTCTCCAATGCGTTCAGAAAGTTTCGTGCGGCAGCAATCGGGTCTGCCATCGCCAGATGCCCGTTGTTGTAGGTGTACTTGTAGTTACCCTCCACCACGAAGCGGTTGTCAGTGAACTCCAGACCTTCTTTGAGTGTCCTCTCGCTGACCACCTTTATCGGAAAGCCGTAAAGTTCCCCGACAGCCTTGTACAGTCCACCAGTCGTGGCGTTCTTGGCGATTTCCTGCAAACGCTTACCGATGACCTTCTCATCCGTTGAATCCACGCCGTCCACCTTGACAAGATTAAGGCGGCTGCCTTCCTTATCAGTCTGCACAACGGAAAGAAAACGGTTCCAGTCTTCCGTCATGGCTTCGATGAAAGCCGTGTTGTTGCGCAGTTCTCCCGTCTTGGATTCCAGCTTGAACTCCGAATCACGCTTGCCCTTGTTGAACGACTTGCGTTCCCCTTCGAGCGAGGCGATGCGCTTTTCAAGTTTCGCCTTGTCCAGCAGGTCGGTGTTGCCGGATAGCAACGCCATATATTCCGAAAAGTTCATGCCCGATTTCTCGTCCACTGCCCCCTCGTCGATGGTACGCGCCCCCATAGCACCGCTTTTGAGCTGGCTGATGAAAGTCTGCTTGCAGTGCAGGAGGTTGAACTTGTAGCTGTCCAGTGACTTCTCCACCGCGTAGATGATTACGTCCACGTTGTTCCCGGCGAAATGCTTGGCAATTTCGTTTCCGGCTCTAACTCCGCGTCCGTCACGCTGTTGCAGGTCGGACGGTCGCCACGGCGTGTCCAAATGATGGATTGCCACACACCTTTTCTGCGCGTTCACACCCGTGCCGAGCATGGAGGTGGAGCCGAACAGCACGCGCACCGTCCCGGCGTTCATGGCATCTATCACCGCCTTACGAGCCTTATCCGTCTTACACTCCTGAATGAAGCGCACCTCACTTGCCGGTATGCCGTAATCCTCCACCAACTTGCGTTTTATCTCGCTGTACACGTTCCATCCTTCCCCCGGCTGATATGTACCCAAGTCGGAGAACACGAACTGCGTTCCTTTGTGCGCATCGTATTTGTGGTAATACTCCGCTATCATTTTGGCGCAGTGGCTCGCCTTGTTGTCGGAGTGGTCTTCGTAATTGGGGTCTATCATGCGCATATCCAAAGCCATCTTCCGCGCGTAGTCGGTAGCGATGAGCATCTTAGCCTTCTCTTCCGTTTCAGACAGCGGCAACCTGCCCAACAACGTCGCGTCACCTGTCTTGGCAAATTCCATCAGTTGTTTGATGAAATACTCTTGGTCGGGTGTAGGCGGTATGTGGTGCAGTATCTCGTTCTTGTGCGGACGATCCACACCCACGTCCTCCGCCGTGCGGTAGTCGGTGATTTCGTTGTAAAAGGCGGCAAGCTCCGGCACTTTGATGAAGTAGCGGAAACGCTCCTTCTGCACCACGTTGTTTGTCACGTTGAACTCGAAGTCGGTCGTCTTCTTGGCGAAGATAGCCGCCCATGCGTCGAAACAGCGGATGTCCTGCCGTTCCAGTTCCTTCGGGCGCAGGTACTTAAAGAGCAGGTACAATTCCGTCAGACTGTTGGAAATAGTCGTGCCGGACAGGAACGTAGCCCCTAAGTCTTTGCCCGTACGCTCCTGTATAGTTCGTATGGCAAAAAGCATATTCAGGGCTTTCTGGCTCCCCTCCGAGTTTCCCAACCCCGCCACACGGTCATGCCGGGTGTTGAAAGTCAAGTTCTTGAATTGGTGGCTCTCGTCTATGAAAATGTGGTCGATGCCCATCTGTTTGAAGTCCACCACGTCATCTGTGCGCGACTTGATGGCGTGTTCCACTTTCTCTAACTTCGCCACAAGGTTGTGCTTGCGCTTCTCCAATCCTTTCAGCATCGCCCGCGACACGTTCTTGCCTTGCTGCCGTAAGACTTCGAGGTTTTCCTCCACCGTGTCAAGCTCCGCTTGCAGGATGCGTTGCTGCAACTCCGGTGACTGCGGTATCTTGCCGAACTGGTCATGCGACATGATGACGCAATCATAGTCATTGTTTTTGATGTTGTTGAAGAAACGCACACGGTTGGCGGTCGAGAAATCCTTTTCCGAAGCGTAGAGGATGCGGGCATTCGGATAGGCAGCTTGATAAGTGGCGGCAATCTCCGCGACATTGGCTTTCAGACCAATAATCATCGGCTTGTGCGCCAAGTTCAGACGCTTCATTTCATGCGCTGCAATACACATTATCAGTGTTTTACCTGTTCCGACTTCATGGTCGCATATTCCGCCGCCATTCTGTTTTATCATCCAGACGCAATCCTTCTGCGACGGATAAACGCTTTGAATACCCCGGCTTGCCAATCCTTTCAGATTGAGGTCGGGAAACGTCTGGTGCGAACCGTCATACTTCGGGCGCACGAAACAGTTGAACTTGCGGTTATACATTGTCACGAGCCGTTCCTTGAACTGCGGCGACTGCTCTTCCAACCATTCCGAGAACCCGTTGCGGATTTCGTCAATCTTGGCGTTGGCGAGCTGTATGCCCTCGCTGTCACGCACCTTGATGTCGTTGCCGTTCTCATCTTTGCCAATACTTTTCATCATGTCGGGACAGGTGTTGTGCAAAGCGTGTTTCAACAGGTGCATACCGTCATAGTTCCGGTAATAGCCCTTTACCAGAAACTCGTCCGTGATCTTCATGGTGCGGTAGCCGCACGCCACGGAAAACTCGTCCATGCTGGCGGAATAGGCGATTTTCACGTCCGTGTCGAAAAGATGGCTCATGTAGGCGGCATACACGCCCGTAGGAATCCAGCGTTCACCGAAGTTGAAGTCGAGGTCTTCAAAGGCGATACGCTGCGGCTCGGCTTCCTTCAAAGCCTCCAAAGCCTGTTTCACTTCCGGCAATCTTTCGCTTTCCAGATTATTTTCCATCCATGCCTCTATACGCTCCGCCTTCTCTATCACGTTTCCCGCGATGAAGCGGTCTTTAATCTCGTAACCGGTTACGAGCGGATTGTAGAAGATACGCCCTTTGAGGGCATTGAGAAGCTCCTCTTCCGTACTGTCTGTTATCCCCCGCATATAGTTGAGATTGACCGTACCATACTTGTTGAGCGATGCAGACAAGGCTTCTTCCGGAGAACCGACGTTGGCATGGTTCTCCACCGAGAAGGAAACGGGACGGTCGAAGATGTCCGCTTTGACGAACTTGCCGTCCTCCGCACGTTCCAGCGAAAGGATGTCGCGCCCTCCGGCGTCCATCATCACCAGTTTCACGTTCTGTTTGGCGTTGAGGTTGCCATAACGCATGACAAACTCGTCGTAACAGGTGTTCAGGTGTTCACGCCAAGGTACATTTTCCTCACGTCTGTTCGATTCATAGCGGTACAGCCGCTCGTATGCGTCACGGAGCGATACATACAGCAACGCTTTCTCTTTCTGATAACCGGTTAGTCCAAGCGGCTGGAAGGTTGCACCGTAGGGAGTAATGTCCTTCAGATAACCGATGTCGCGTGCCCTGTTTGCCACCAGCGACCCTTCACGCAGGTGCATTTCCGGCGTGCGGTGATAGGGACGCGGCGTAAGGTCGAGGGCTTCTTTTTTCGGCTTTTCCGTTTCAAATTCCGGGAACAGGGAAGTGGCAACCGTTTCGGAAGTAGGCACAACTTCTGCCGGTGTTTCAGGTTGCTTTATTTCTTCCGTTTGTTCCGGCTTTTTATCCATATTGTCCGAAGAAGGCGCAAAAGCAGGGTTCAACGTGTCTTTGATACCCATCTTTTTCAGTTGTTCCTGCCTGTGCCGTTCTGCCTCAAGCCGTAGGGCCTTGCGCCGTTCCGCTGTCAGACTCATCATTGTCTCATAGAAGCCGTTGATGGGAGGATTGGTTTCCCAATCCAGAGTGGCGTAAATGTCGTCCGGGTCGTTTGGCTTTTCGGCATTTTCCGGCTTTTCTTCCTTATTACCGTTTACCGGCTTGGCGGCTTCAACGGGTGGAGTAACTTTGACCTGCGGTTTAGGCGTGGACGGCATAGGCTTCGGCTTGCTTTCCTTTTTCGCTGCCTTTTTCTTTTTTGCCGGTTCCTCTATGGGCATACCCCAAAGGTCGAGCAGGGTAAGCTGCACGGCTGACGAATGGTTGGGTTGGCGCGGCTCAATCTCCGGCTTTTCCTCTATGGGCTGTGCCTGCGGCTTCTCCACTCCCTTGACAGGCTCAATTACAGAAACGGGGGCTATTACAGAAGGTGATACCTTTTCTGTTTTCGGAGCAGGTTGCACTTCCGCAGCCGTGCTTTCCTCCTTTGTCGGATGCAGGCTGTGTTTCTCATACAGTTTCCTGTCAAGTTGTTGCAGTTCTATTTTCAGATGCTCCCGCAAGTCTTCCGCCAGTTGTGCGATGTCCCCACGGTGCAGGAGTTTATAGGCTGGTTTCCCGTACGGGTCGGTACTTCTGATCAAATCCGTGTGTGAAAGCGAGCCGATGCTCCATACATACCCATTTACGGAAGTGCCGATAGGGGTCTGTTCGGTCTGCACGAAGAGTTTTTCGTTGTAATACAGTTCACCATTCTTTCCGCTGTTCTTTTGCAGGATAATCAGGTCGCTGCCCACCTCCGTTCCCGCGTTATCCGTAAAGAGGTTGTTCGGCAGGCGGGCTACGCCCACCAGATTGGTATGGTTCATCATATACTCGCGTATGGGCGCGTTGGTCGGGGCATCCAGTACCCCCTGCGAGGTGATGAACGCCACGATTCCGCCTTCACGCACCGCGTCAAGGCTTTTCAGGAAAAAGTAATTGTGTATCGTCCGTGCCGCCGAGTGCCTTGCAGGATCCTTGCTGCCCGAAAATTCCGGGTCGAACACCGCCACATCGCCAAACGGTATATTGGAGACAGCCAAATCAAAATGGTTCATGAACGGCTTTTCTATCTTCTCGAAGCCCTGTACCCTTACTTTCTGTCCGGGATGCAGGTGCTTCAGTATCTTGCCCGTCATCAGGTCTTTCTCAAAAGCCATGATGTCCGCGTCCGGTCTGTTCTCCAGCACGGCGTCCACGAATGCACCGACACCTGCCGACGGCTCCAGCACCCGGTCGGGACGGATGCCGTGTTCATGCAGCACGTCCGCGATGGTCCCGGTTATCTCCGGCGGGGTATAGAAGGCGGTCAGCACGGACTGCTTCATGGCATCCATATACCGTTTGTACTCCGTCTCGTCTTTTGTGTTCTCCCGCAGCAACCTGTGCAGTTCCACGGTAGGGGCAAACAGTTCGAGGTCGGACTTCGCCCAGTGGACGGCATCCGTCAGTTCCCTTGCAGGGTTGAGTATGCTCTTCAGTCCCCCGAAACCGCAATAACGCTCTAACAAGAGCCGTTCGCGTGCGGTGGGTGTGCGCTGTTCCCTGTCAAGGAGGAATGCCGTCCGTATCGCCTCGATGTTGTCCCGCAGCCTCTGTTTGCGGTTAAACGCCATACTCTTCGATATAGAGGATGACGGCTCCCGTCAGCTCCGTGTAGA
>ERZ809152.1021-NODE-1021-length-12320-cov-3.023971_pt1 | contig 12320 bp, 11 predicted proteins | sample MGYA00520518_ERZ809152 | MGnify/ENA primary metagenome ERZ809152 (study PRJEB31570, sample SAMEA3212996) | Homo sapiens | biome: human-gut; feature: human gut; material: fecal | place: Sweden | collected 2011 ...
CGCAAGGTAATCGCGGACCATGCGACCATCGGCCTTGTGGTAACGACCGCTTGGAGCATCTTGAAAACGAGCTTTCGCGCTTCGCCCCCGCCGAGGCGGTGCTGAGTGCGCTCGCCTACGAAAACGAGGAGCTCGTGTCGTATCTGCGCGACAGGCTCTCCTGCGCCGTTGAGCGCGGGGAAAGCCGCTTTGAGCTCAAAGCGTGCGAAAAAGCCATCCGCGCGCAGTTTGGCGAGGAAGCGTTTGCAAGCCTTCCGCGCAACAACCCCGCCGCGTCGCTCGCGCTGGGCGCGCTGCTCTCGTACCTGCACGAAACGCAGAAAACCGACCTTTCCTACATCAAGGACTTGGAATACTACGAGCAGGGGCGCTTCATGGAGCTTGACCTCTCCGCGCGGCGCAACCTCGAGCTGACCGAGACCATCCGCGCCAAGGAAAAGCGCGGCAGTCTTCTCTGGGTGCTCGACAAGACGAAGACCGCCATGGGCGCGCGCAATCTGCGCGCATGGCTGACGCGCCCGCTGCGCGACGTTGCCGCCATCGAGCGCCGCCTCGGCGCGGTCGAGGCGCTGACAAAAAATACCGTCGCGCGCGAGGAGCTGATTCTGTCGCTCTCCGGCATCAGCGATATGGAGCGGCTCATCGGCCGCATCGCCTACGGCACGGCGGGCGGGCGCGACTTTGCCTCGCTTCGCAATTCCATCGAAAAGATCGCCGAGGTCAAAGCCCAGCTTGCGCCCTTTTCGGCAGGCCGCCTGCACGAGTTGGACGGCGAGCTTGATCCGCTCGCGGACATCGCCCGGCGCATCCGCGAAACGCTCATCGACGAGCCGCCGTTTTCCGTGCGCGAGGGCGGCTTCATCCGCCCCGGCTACAACGCCGAGGTCGATCGGCTGCACGAAATTCTCTCCGGCGGCAAGGGACTGCTTGCGGGCATCGAGGCGCGCGAGAAGGAGAAAACCGGCATCCGCACGCTCAAGATCGGCTACAACAAGGTCTTTGGCTACTATATCGAGGTCTCGAACTCCTTCAAGGAGCTTGTGCCCGAGACGTACATCCGCAAGCAGACGCTCGTGAACGGCGAGCGCTACATCACAGAGGAGCTCAAGAATCTCGAGCAGGAGATCCTGACCGCGGGTGACCGCGACAAGGCGCTCGAATTTGAACTGTTTACCGCCCTGCGCGAATCCGTCACTGCCGAGAGTGTGCGCATCCAGCGCGCGGCGGGGCTCATTGCCGAGCTCGATACGCTCTGCTCGCTCGCGTCTGTCGCGGTGAACAACAACTATTGCCGTCCGAGCGTGGACGACGGCGGCGTCATCGAAATTCACGACGGCCGCCACCCGGTCGTCGAGCGCGTGCTCAAAGACGCGCTCTTTGTCCCGAACGACACCTATATGGGCGAGCGCGAGGATCGCGCCGCCATCATCACCGGCCCCAACATGGCCGGTAAATCGACCTACATGCGCCAGGTCGCGCTCATCACGCTCATGGCGCAGATCGGCTCGTTCGTGCCCGCGCGCGCTGCGCGCATCGGCATTGTCGACCGCATCTTCACGCGCATCGGCGCGAGCGACGACTTGGCCGGCGGCCAGTCCACCTTCATGGTCGAGATGACCGAGGTGAGCGAGATCCTGCATCAGGCAACGCCCAAGTCCCTGCTCATTCTCGACGAGATCGGCCGCGGCACGTCGACCTTCGACGGCATGAGCATCGCCCGCGCGGTGCTCGAATTCTGCGCCGACCCGAAAAAGCTTGGCGCCAAGACGCTCTTCGCCACGCACTATCACGAGCTCACCGAGCTTGAGGGCATTCTTCCCGGCGTAAAGAATTACAGCATTTCCATTAAAAAGCGCGGCGACGAGCTCATCTTCCTGCGCAAGATCGTCCCCGGCGGGGCGGACCGCAGCTACGGTATCGAGGTCGCAAAGCTCGCGGGACTGCCGCACGAGGTCGTGCGGCGCGCGAACGTCATCTTAAAAGAGCTGGAGCAGGGCGGCGCGTATCAGGCAAAGCCCCGCGAGGAAGCCGAGCAGGTCAGCCTCGACGCGATCGGCGAGGCGGAGGTGCTTGCCGCCATCCGCCGCGCGCAGCCCGACACGATGTCCCCCATTGAGGCGATGCAGCTTCTCTACGAGCTCAAGCAGAAGCTTTCATAATTTCCCCGGAAAAGAGGTTTCCCCATGGCAAAAAAGAAAACCGCCTCCGGCGGCATGAACCGCACCGAGCGCGTCGCCGGAACGATCTTCTTCCTCGTCTATCTTCTGGTGATGCCGCTCATGGCGACGCGGCTTTTCGACCTTTTGGAGGTCGTGCTCGATACCACGATCGGCGCGTCGCTTCGCAACGTGCTCTATTACTACACGCTCTTCGCCGTCACGGTGCTGCTCTTCCACTCCTACCTTGCGCACACGTCCTCGCGCTTTCTCGACAACCTGAACCGCGCGCTTTCGACGATGCTGCTGGGTCTTCTCGTTTTCTACGGCGCGAACGAGCTTTTGTTCCGCGTGTGCAACGTGCTCTTCGACAGCCGCACGAACTTAAACGACATGACCATCGCCGCGCAGGTGGCCTCCGCCCCGCGCATGACGGCGCTCATCGTCGTGCTGCTCGCGCCGTTTGTAGAGGAAGTGCTCTTCCGCGGCCTCGTATTTGGGTGTCTCAAAGAAAAGAGCAGAATATTCGCCTATCTCCTCTCCTGCGCGCTGTTCGCGCTGCTGCATGTGTGGACGGCGGCAGTTTCGAACTGGGACTTAGGCTATCTCATTTTGATGCTGCAATACCTTGTGCCCGGCCTTGTGTTTGCCTGGGCGTATGAGCATTCGGGCACACTGTGGACGTCGATTCTGCTCCACGCGCTTGTCAATGCCCTTTCCCTTTTCACCATCGCTTCCTAAAAGGAGGAAATCAATGCCCCATATTCAGCAATTATCGCCGCATGTCGCCGACCTCATCGCCGCGGGCGAGGTGGTCGAGCGCCCTGCGAGCGTTGTCAAGGAGCTGCTGGAAAACGCCATCGACGCCGGCGCGCAGAGCGTGACGGTGGAGATGAAAAACGGCGGCATGACCTATCTTCGCGTCAGCGACGACGGCTGCGGCATCGCGCCGAGCGAGCTGCCGACGGCCTTCCTGCGCCACGCGACGAGCAAGCTGCGCACGGCGGAGGATTTGGCCGCCATCGGCACGCTGGGCTTTCGCGGTGAGGCGCTCGCGGCGATCTCGAGTGTGTCGCGGCTCGACATTTTCTCACGCGAGCGCGGCGCGCTCAGCGGCGCGAAGCTTCACTTAGAGGGCGGCGTTCCCGGCGCGGTCGAGGATGCGGGCTGCCCCGAAGGCACGAGCATCATCGTGCGCGACCTCTTCTACAACACGCCCGCGCGCTTAAAGTTTATGAAGCGCGACAGCGCGGAAGCCACGGCCATCGCGGGCCTTGTCGGCCATCTTGCGCTCTCGCATCCCGAGGTGTCGTTCAAGCTCATCAAGGACGGCACGCAGACGCTTTTGACCCCCGGCGACGGCGCGCTGCGCTCCGCCATTTACGCCTCTCTCGGGCGTGAGTTCACGCTCTCACTCCTTGAGGTCAAGGGCGCGGACGGCGACATGGGCGTCACGGGCTTTGTGACCTCGCCCATCGCCTCGCGCGGCACGCGCGGCATGCAGACATTTTTTGTCAACGGGCGTCTCGTCAAATCCCAGCTTCTCACCGCTGCGCTCGAAGAAGCCTACTCCAACCGCATGATGAAGGGCAAGTTCCCCGGCTGCGTGCTGCTTGTGGAGCTTCCGCGCGACATGGTGGACGTGAACGTCCACCCGGCGAAGACCATCGTGAAGTTTGTGGGCGAAAAGCGCATCTTTGATCTCGTTTATCACGCGGCGATGGCCGCGCTCGACAAGCGCGAGAAGCCTGAGCCGCCGCAGGCAAAGCCTGCCGCGCAGGTGCAGAATCCCCGCGGCGATTTCTTTGCCAATATGACCTCTCAGCAGTACCGCGAGCAGCAGAAGGCGGAACCGTCCGCCGCTGCGCGCGTCCTGTGTCCGCGCCGCCGAGCAGCGCGCCGAAGGCTGCGCCCTCCATTGCGCCCCAGTGGAAAACGCGCGTGCCCGCCGTCGATACCCGCGCGGGCGGCAGCGCGCCGCTTTCAGATTTTGTGCGGCATGAAATGCCCGCTTCCGCGCCCGCGCAGGCGGCGCAGTCTGTGCAAAGATCTGCCAAAGCTGTGGAAAACCCCGCGCGCGAAGCCGTGCCGCTGCCGATGGACGAGGAAGAAAAGCGTCCCGTCGCCGCGTCGCCGGTCGCCGAAGCAATGAAGGACGCGGCCGAACCCGTGACGGAGCCCCCTGTCGTATCTGCGCCGAAACAGGAAGAAGCGGAAGCCGAGCAGGCAAGCTTCGCGCCCCTCACCGCCGCGCCGTGGCGCATCGCGGGCGAGGTGCTCGATACCTACATCGTCTGCGAGGACGAGGACAAAACTATCTGGCTCATCGACAAGCACGCCGCGCACGAGCGCATGAATTTTGACCGCCTCAAGGCTGCGCAGGAGCCGGTGATGTGCCAGGCGCTGCTCGCGCCGCTCGTTGCAGACTTTGCCGCCGAGGAGTATAGCGCCCTTGCGGCGAATTTAGACCTTTTGCGCGAGTTTGGCTTTGAATGCGAAGAATTCGGCGGCGGGAGCCTGATCCTGCGCGCCATTCCCGCCGACCTTGAAAGCGGCGACGCGATCCCGACCTTAGAAGAGCTTGCCGAAAAGCTCGTCACCGCCCACACGGCCGACCCCGCCGCCGCGCGCGACGCGCTGCTGCACACGATGGCCTGCAAGGCGGCCATCAAGGGCGGCTGGAAGAGCGACATCTCCGAGCTGCGCGTGCTCGTTGAAAAGGTGCAGAGCGGCGAAGTGCAGTTCTGCCCTCACGGACGGCCCGTGAAGGCGAAGCTCACGAAGTATGAGCTTGAAAAAATGTTCAAGCGCGCGTAAGACGCAGGAGGAAAACGATGAAACTTGTATGCGTCGTCGGCCCGACGGGCTGCGGCAAAACATGGCTCGGCGTGGAGCTTGCCAAAGCGCTCCGCGGCGAGGTCGTCTCCTGCGACTCGATGCAGATCTACCGCGGCATGGTCATCGGCACTGCCGCGCCGACGGAAGAGGAGATGCAGGGCGTCCCCCACCACATGGTCGGCGTCGCAGACCCCAACGAAAACTACTCCGTCGCCCGCTACGCGTGCGACGCGGCGAAATGCGTCGACGATCTCATCGCGCGCGGAAAGCAGCCCGTCATCGTCGGCGGCACGGGGCTTTATCTAAATGCCTTGCTCGCCGGGCACGGCTTTGCCGGCGGCGACAAGGACGGCGCATACCGCGCGGAACTGGAGCGCCGCTGGGAAGAAGAGGGCGGCGAGGCGATGTTCGCAGCGCTTCGCCGCATCGACCCGGAAACGGCCGAAAAGTTGCATTTGAACGACAAAAAGCGCATTCTCCGCGCGCTCGAGGTCTATTATGAGACCGGAAAGACCATGGCGCAGCACAACGCCGAGACGAAGCTTGTCCCTCCGCGCTACGATTCCGTGCGCATCGGCCTTGCCTATGAGGATCGCGAGGACATGAAGCGCGCCATCGACGCGCGCGTTGACAAAATGGTGGAGGCGGGGCTTTTCGACGAAGTGCGCGCGCTGCTCGCTTCCGGGCTTTCGCGCGATGTGACGGCCATGCAGGCCATCGGCTACAAGGAAGCGCTTTCCTACCTTGACGGCGCGGCCACGCGCGAGGAAGCCATCGAAGAGATCAAGCTCCGCTCGCGCCAGTATGCCAAGCGTCAGCTCACATGGCTGCGCCGCGACAAGGACATTCACTGGTTTTATTGGAAAAAAACGAGGGATCTCCCCGACTGCCTCGCTTTTTCGACAGAAATTCTTCGGGGGCATGGCGTATCCTGTCTGTAAAGCGGACGAGCCGTCCGCAAAAAAGAAAGGAAAGAGTAGCCATGAAAAAAATCGCAAACCTTCAGGATCTGTTTCTCCTCTCTGCGCGCCGCAGCCGCGTGAGTGTGACGATCTTTCTCGTCAACGGCTTTCAGATGCGCGGCGTCATCACGGGATTCGACAGCTTTGTCGTCGTTCTCGAGAGCGACGGCAGGCAGCAAATGCTCTACAAGCACGCCATCTCTACGATCGTGCCGGCGAGCAGCATCGACCTCAAAAGCGCGGAGGACAACGGGGAGTAAGCACGCCTGATACAGGAGTGTGCCATGAAATCTACATCTCTTTCCACAAAGCTCATCATGATCCTGCTGCTTTTGGCTGTCATCGGATATTTTGCCGTGCAGGGCTACAACTATCTCGTCAGCCCCGAGACGACAACGCTCGTTTACCGCTACCGCAGCGAGCAGTCCATCGCCGTGCGCGGCTGCGTGGTGCGCAAAGAGCAGGTCGTCGACTGCGGCGAAACGCTCATCGAGCTCAAGCATGCCGAGGGCGAGCGCGTGGGTCAGGGTGACACCATCGCCGCGGTCTACCGCTCGGCGGAGGCGCTCAGCGCCACGCAGGAGCTTGAATCCCTGCGCGCGCAGAAAGAGCAGCTTGAATACGCAAAGAGCGCTTCGAGCGACGCGGCGACCGCGCTGCGCCTCGACACCGATATCCGCGAGCAGATCGTTTCCGTGCGCGCGGCCTATGAGTCGGGCGCTTACAGCTCGCTCGACACGCTCATTCCCCAGCTCAAGACGACGGTTTTGAAGCGTGAATATGCCTACAACGGCAGCGACAACCTCACGGCGCGGCTCGATGAGCTTTCCGCGCAGATCAGCGCGCTTTCGAGCGCGGCAAGCGGCGGCACCACGCGCATCACCGCTCCCGTGTCGGGAACTTACAGCGCCGTGGCCGACGGCTACGAAAGCGTGCTGACGCCGGAGACGCTTGAAACGATGACGCCCTCGCAGCTTACGGATATCGCGCCGCAGAGCGTTTCCACCACGGTGGGAAAGCTCATCGAGGGCAGCGCATGGTACTTTGCCGCGAACATCAGCGAGGAGGACGCCGCGGGGCTTAAGGTGGGCAGCTCGCTGACACTGCGCATGGCGTCCGGCGTCGACTTTGACCTGCCCGTCAAGCTCACGCGCATCAGCAGCGCGGAAAACGGCAAGTGTCTGATCGTTTTGAAGAGCACGCAGTATCTATCCTATGTGACGCTGCTGCGCGAGCAGAACGCCGAGCTGATCCTGAACCAGTACGAGGGGCTGCGCGTGCCGAAAAATGCGCTGCGCGTGAATGAGGACGGCGTGTCCGGCGTTTATTGCCTTATCGGGCGCGTGGCCTACTTCAAGCCCGTTGCTATCGTCTATCAGGGCAGCGACTACTGCCTTGTCGAGCCCGGCAAGATCGAAGCCGCCACGGAAAGTCAGCAATCCCTTTACACCCTGCGGCCCAATGACGAAGTCATTGTTTCGGCAGGGGAGCTATATAACGGAAAGGTCGTAGATTAAATGAGCATTGCGGAAAACATCGCGCGTGTGCGCGCAAACATCGCTGCCGCCGCCAGAGAGGTCGGCCGCGACCCCGGTGAGATCACCCTCGTCGGCGCAAGCAAAATGAACGACGCGGACGCCTGCCGCGCCGCCATCGCCGCGGGCATCGACGTGCTGGGCGAGAACCGCGAGCAGGAGATGACGAAAAAGCTCGCCGAGCACGCCTATGACGGTGCTCCCCTGCACTTCATCGGGCACCTCCAGCGCAACAAGGTGAAAAACGTCGTCGGCAAGGTCGCCGTGATCGAGTCGGTCGGCTCGCTCGCGCTGCTCGCCGCCATCAATGCGCAGGCGGAAAAGCTCGGGATCGTGCAGGATATTTTGCTGGAGGTGAATATCGGCGGCGAGGAAGCCAAAAGCGGCTTTGCCCCGGAAGATCTTGCGCAGGCGGCGGAAGAGGCGAAAAAGTGCGCGTTTGTCCGCGTGCGGGGGCTGATGTGCATTCCGCCGGTCGCTGGGGGCGAACACGGCAGCATGCCGTACTTTGAAAAAGTTCATGCACTTTTTGTTGACATCAATGCAAAGTTGTATGATAATACACTTGATATACTGTCTATGGGCATGAGCGGCGACTATGAGGACGCGGTGCGCGCAGGCGCGACGATGGTGCGCGTCGGCACGGCGATCTTCGGCGCACGCAACTACACGAATTGATCGAGGAGGTCTTGATACCATGGGTATTTTTGATGATCTGAAAAAATGGGCTCACCCCTACGAGGATGAGGACGAGGAATATGAAGACGATTTCCCCGATCTGAGAGATCGCGGCGACACAGGCGCGTTTGCCGATCGCCGCAGCGTTGAACGCAAGGCGGAGGACCGCCGCAACAAGGTCGTCAACATCAACGCCACCACGCAGCTCAAGGTCGTGCTCGTCAAGCCCGAGCGCTTTGAAAACGCCAGCGAGATCGCCGACCATCTGAAGGAAAAGCGCACGGTGGTCATCAACCTTGAATCCACAAATAAGGACATTGCAAGACGTTTGATCGACTTCCTCTCCGGCGTTGCCTACGCGGGCGAGGGCAAGATCAAAAAGGTTGCCGCCAATACGTACATCATCACGCCCTACCATGTGGACATCATGGGCGATCTGATCGACGAACTGGAAAACAACGGCCTGTACCTGTAAAACGAAACGGAGGATGGGATCAATGCTGACACCGCAGGAGGTTTCCGGCCGCGCATTCAGCAAGGCGGCATTCGGTGGCTACAATATGGCGATGGTCGACGAGTTCCTCGATGAAGTGACCGACGACTATACCGCGCTTTATAAAGAAAACGCCGCCTTGAAGGCCAAGCTCAAGGTGCTGGTCGACAAGGTGGAGGAATACCGCGCGACGGAGGATTCCATGCGCGCCGCTCTCCTGACCGCCCAGCGCATGGCGAGCACCATGGTCGAAGAGGCGGAAGAGAAAAAGAAATCCATGCTTGCCGGCGCCGAGGACGAGGCCCGCGCCAAGATCGGCGCGCTGCAGAGCGACGTCGAGCTTGAGCAGCGCCGCCTGAACGCGGCCAAGGCTGCCACGGCAGACTTTTTGCAGAAAACGCGCGAGCTTGCGCAGGCGCAGCTTGCGCTCATCGAGCGCGCGCCCGACCTGACGCCGGAGGAGATCGCCGGCGATAAGACGGCCGAGCAGAAGGCCGAAACGGACGTGAACGCCATCGAGGAGCGGATCCTCGCGGCTTTCCGCCCCACGGAGGCAGCGCCGGAGGAAGCGGCGCCGGAGGCCGCTCCTGCGGAAGAAAACGCGGTGAAGGCGGAAGAGGCCAAGGCGGAACCGCTCGAGCCGGACGACAGCCCGTTTGTGGAAACGGCCAGCCACGCCATTCGCCTGGACGACCTCAAGTTCGGCCGCAATTACCATGGAGAAGAGTAACAGCAAAGAGGGCGGCTTTCGAAGAAAGCTGCCCTCTTATTTTTTCTTTGGCCGCGCGTTTGCGGCAAAAAGGAGCCGATATGAACAAAAAGCCCATCATCGCCTTTCTTTACGACTTTGATAAGACCCTCTGCACCACCGATATGCAGGACTATACCTTTATCCCCTCGCTCGGCTACACGCCCGGCGAGTTCTGGAGCATCGCGAATTCCTTCGGCTTTGAGAACCGCATGGACGGTCTGCTTGCCTACATGTACACGATGATCGAGGAATGCCGCAAAAAGGGCATTCGCCTCAGCCGCGACTATCTCGTTTCCTGCGGACATGCGATCGAGCTGTTTCCGGGCGTAGAGGACTGGTTTGCGCGCATCAACGCCTTTGGCGAGTCGCTCGGCGTAGAGATCGAGCACTACGTGCTCTCCTCCGGCCTGCGCGAGATCATCGAGGGCAGCGGCGTGAGCCACGAGTTCAAGGAGATCTACGCCTGCGAGTTTTTCTACAACGAAGAGGGCATCGCCTCCTGGCCGAAGCTCGACGTCAACTTCACGAACAAGACCCAGTTCGTCTACCGCATCAATAAGGGCATTCTCGACGTTGCGAAGGACAAGGAGCTCAACGCTTCGATGCCGGACGACTCCAAGCGCATTCCCTTTACGAACATGATCTACATCGGCGACGGCCTTTCCGACGTGCCGTGCATGAAGATGATGCGCGCCTACGGCGGGCAGGCGGTGGCCGTCTATCAGGACAGCAACCGCACGGGCGTGGAAGACTTGCTTGCCAAGGGGCGCGTGGACTTCATCTTCCCCGCCGACTACCGCAGCGGGACGCTTTTTGACGAGACGATGAAAAACATCGTGCGCAAGATGGCCATTGCGGACGCGCTGGCCGAGGAAAATCAGCAGCAGCTCCGCTCGCTCGGACGCGGCGAACTGCCGCAGCAGGTGGGGCTGTTCTGATGGTGAAGCTGTGCTGCCCCGTCTGCGCCGGGGCGCTTGAAAGGCGCGCAGGGGCATATCTCTGCCCGAAAAACCACAGTTTCGACATCGCCAAAAGCGGCTACGTCAACCTCCTGCTCAATTCCTCGCAGGGTCACCACGGGGACGATAAGCTGATGGTGCGCGCACGGCGCGACTTTTTGGACAAGGGCTATTACGACCGCTTCATCGCAGCCGTCGCGGCCGCGGCGGCGGAATTTGCACCGGGGGAGGCCGCGGTGCTCGACGCGGGCTGCGGCGAGGGCATCTATTCTCTTGCTGTGCTGCGCGCGATCGAAAAGGCGGGCAAAACGGGAGAACTCATAGGCGTCGATATTTCCAAGACCGCGCTCCAGTACGCGGCCAAGCGCTCGCCGGCCTTCACGCTCTGTGTCGCCTCCTGCGCGCATCTGCCGGTCGGGGACGAAAGCGTCGACGAGGTGATGAACATCTTCTCCCCCTTCGTGCCGGAGGAATTTGCGCGCGTGCTGAAGCGCAGCGGCTATCTTCTGCGCGCCTATCCCCTGCGCGAGCATCTGTGGGAGCTCAAAGCGCTCATTTACGACACGCCGCGCGACAACCCGCCCACGCCGCTTACGACTGAGGGCTTCACGCTCGTCGAAACGCGAGAGGTGCGCGACATCATTCATCTGCCCTGCACGGAGGATATCCTCGCGCTCTTCCGCATGACGCCGTATTACTACAAAACCGGCGCGAAGGATCAGCAAAAGGCCGAGCAGGCAAAGGAGCTCGATGTGCAGCTCGCGTTTGGGCTGGCGATTTATCAAAGGGATTGATATTCTCCCGCACTATGCGGGAGGGGTAGCAGCGCCGCAGGCGCTGCACGGGATAAGGGGGATATTCTCTCACGTGAGAGAATATCCCCCTTAAACCCCCAAGAGAACGCAAGGGGCCTTGCCCCTTGACCCCGCACATTGGCAGTTTGCAGCTTGAAGAGCTGCACGCGCTGCGCAATGTAAGTGCGGTGTACATGGCTTCGCCATGAATCTTCTGCGATTCGTGACTGGTATCAACCGCGCCTTACTATCGTGAGGCGCGAGTGACGTTACTTCGGCGGCAGACTGCGTGCGGAATGCGGCATTGCTGGCGCTCGCCGCATTGAGGAGTGCCGCGGTAGACGGAAATTAGTCTGCACTTCTACATGATCAGCAGAGCGGCAGCGGATAATAGAAGCAGAGGCAAATCGTCTTGCAGTTCTAACGCGGCAACGCCGCGCGCAGGCAGTCCCATTCCGGAGGCATAAAAGTCGTTCAAGCCCGAAACTGCCAATCAAAGCCCTTTCTCTTGGGGGGGTGTAAGGGGGGATATTCTCTTTCTGCGGAAAGAGAATATCCCCCCTTTATTCGTGCAGCGCCATCGGCGCTGCCTTTCCCCACCGCGCAACGCGCGGCGTTTACAGCCTTTTTCCGTACATGAAGAGGTCGCACTTGAGCATGCCGTTGTAGAGCTTGCGCTTTTTGTCGGCAAATTTGCCGTAGCAGCGCTCAAAATCAGGGTGCGAGGAAAGGACGTAGACCTTCCAGCTGTCGGGCAGCTTGTCCATCGCGCGGCCGAAGGCACGGTAGAGCTCGCCCGCCTCCTCGCGCTCGAGAAGGCGCTCGCCGTAGGGCGGATTCGTCACGATGCGGCCGTACAGCCCGCCCCAGTGGAAGCGCGTCGCGTCGTCGACCTCGAATTTCACAATGTCATCGACCTCGGCAAGCTCCGCGTTGTGCTGCGCGAGGGCAACGGCGTCGGGGTCGATGTCGCCGCCCCAGATCTCATACTTGCCGTGGAACTCGTTGTCCATCGCCTCGTCGGCTGCGTCGAGCCAGAGCATTTTGTCGAGCGACGCCCAGTGCTGCGCGGCAAAGCTGCGGTTGAGCCCCGGTGCGCGGTTGCGCGCGATGAGCGCGGCTTCAATGGCGATGGTGCCGCTGCCGCAGAAGGG
>ERZ809152.1030-NODE-1030-length-12253-cov-4.173389_pt1 | contig 12253 bp, 7 predicted proteins | sample MGYA00520518_ERZ809152 | MGnify/ENA primary metagenome ERZ809152 (study PRJEB31570, sample SAMEA3212996) | Homo sapiens | biome: human-gut; feature: human gut; material: fecal | place: Sweden | collected 2011 ...
AGGACCTGCTCTGGGTTCTAAGGGTATTAATATTATGGAGTTTTGCAAGCAATTCAATGCCAGAACCCAAGACAAGGCCGGTAAGATATTACCTGTTGTAATCACTTACTATGCCGATAAGTCTTTCGACTTTGTTGTAAAAACTCCTCCTGTTGCTATCCAGTTGTTGGAAGCTTCCAAACAGAAGAGTGGTTCTGCTGAGCCGAATCGTAAGAAGATTGCAGAAATCTCTTGGGATCAGGTAAAAACTATTGCAGAGGACAAGTTGGTCGATCTGAACTGCTTCACTGTCGAGTCAGCTATGAGAATGGTTGCCGGAACAGCAAGAAGTATGGGTATCACTGTTAAAGGGACATTCCCGGGTAATAATTAATAAACTTCAATTGAGATGAGTAAACTTACAAAAAATCAAAAGTTGGCTTTGGGCAAGATTGAAGCTGGGAAAGCGTACACATTGAAAGAAGCTTCAGCTTTGGTAAAAGAAATTACTACTACTAAGTTTGATGCCTCTGTAGATGTTGATGTTCGTTTAGGTGTTGACCCTCGTAAAGCTAACCAAATGGTGAGAGGTGTGGTTTCACTGCCTCACGGAACGGGTAAGCAGGTTCGGGTTCTCGCATTATGTACACCAGACAAGGAAGCTGAAGCTACTGCTGCAGGTGCTGACTATGTTGGATTGGACGAGTATATTGAAAAGATTAAAGGCGGTTGGACTGATATTGACGTAATTATCACTATGCCTTCTATCATGGGTAAGATTGGTGCTCTGGGTAGAGTATTAGGTCCGCGTGGTTTGATGCCTAACCCGAAGAGTGGTACGGTTACCAATGAAATTGGAAACGCAGTGAAAGAAGTTAAGCAAGGTAAGATCGACTTTAAGGTAGACAAATCCGGTATTGTTCACACTTCAATCGGTAAGATTTCTTTCAATTCCGATCAGATTCGTGACAATGCTAAGGAATTTATTTCAACTCTTCTGAAGTTGAAACCGTCTGCAGCTAAAGGTACATATATAAAGAGCATTTATCTTTCAAGTACAATGAGTGCGGGTATTAAAATTGACCCCAAATCAGTTGAAGAAAACTAATTAAAATTATTGGACAATGAAAAAGGAAGATAAAGGCTTAATTATAGGTCAACTGACTGAGATCGTAAAGGAATATCCTAACTTTTATTTGACTGACATCGAAGCATTGGATGCTGAGAAAACCAGCAAATTGAGACGGGAATGTTTCAAGAAAGAGATCAAGTTGGTTGTTGTAAAGAATAACTTGCTTAAAAAGGCATTGGAAAATGTAGAAGGTGATTTCTCACCTCTGCAGGTTGCAATGAAAGGCAATACAGCTGTGATGTTCTCACAGACTGCTAATGCTCCCGCTCGTCTGATTAAGGAATTTACTAAAGATGCTAAAAAGGATGCTCCTGTTAAGCCGGAATTGAAAGCTGCCTATGTACAGGAAAGTTTCTATATCGGTGCAGAAAATCTCGAAGCCTTGGTAAATATCAAGAGCAAAAACGAACTTATCGGAGATGTTATCATGTTGTTGCAATCTCCGGCGAAGAACGTTATCTCTGCTCTTCAGTCATCAGGACAAACTATCCATGGTCTGTTGAAGACTCTGGAAGAAAGATAATTTTTTTAATTTACACAGATAAACAAACATTTAAATCATACAAAAATGGCAGATTTGAAAGCTTTTGCAGAACAATTAGTAAACCTGACCGTAAAAGAAGTTAGCGAACTGGCTACAATCCTGAAAGAAGAATATGGTATCGAACCTGCAGCTGTTGCTGGTCCTGCTGCTGGTGGCGCTGCTGCCGCTGCAGAAGAAAAAACTTCTTTTGACGTAGTATTGAAAGCAGCTGGTGCAAACAAGCTGGCTATCGTTAAGTTAGTAAAAGAATTAACTGGTCTTGGTTTGAAAGAAGCTAAAGATATGGTTGACGGTGCTCCTAGCGCTATCAAAGAAGGAATCGCTAAAGCTGATGCTGAAGCATTGAAGAAACAGTTGGAAGAAGCTGGAGCTGAAGTTGAGCTTAAATAGTATTTATAACCTGGTAATCAGGTGATTTGGTTAAGAGTCTCCCTTAAAGGAGATTCTTAACCTTTTTGTGTCTATAATTTCAATAAGTTCAATAAATTCCTTACTAGATGTCTTCAACAGCTGAAAACCAAAGAGTTAATTTTGCTTCGATCAAAAATCAGTTCCCATATCCGGACTTTCTCGAAGTACAATTGAAGTCATTCCAAGACTTTCTTCAACTTGACACACCTCCTGAAAAGAGAAAAAAGGAGGGATTGTATAAGGTATTTGCCGAGAATTTTCCGATAGCAGATACGCGTAACAATTTTGTGTTGGAGTTCTTAGATTACTATATAGATCCGCCTCGCTATACGATTGACGAATGTATTGCTCGCGGGTTAACCTATAGTGTGCCTTTAAAAGCGAAGTTAAAACTGTATTGTACAGACCCTGATCACGAGGATTTCGATACAGTGATACAGGACGTATATCTGGGCCCGATTCCGTATATGACGGAAAGGGGTACTTTCGTGATAAATGGTGCGGAGCGTGTTGTGGTTTCACAATTGCACCGTTCACCGGGTGTATTCTTTGGACAAAGTACACATGCCAATGGTACGAAGTTGTATTCAGCGCGTATCATTCCTTTTAAAGGTTCCTGGATCGAGTTTGCAACTGACATCAACAATGTGATGTATGCTTACATCGACCGTAAAAAGAAATTACCTGTAACAACCCTTTTAAGAGCTATTGGTTTTGAAAGCGATAAAGACATTCTCGAGATCTTTAATCTGGCTGAAGAAGTAAAAGTTTCGAAAGCTAACCTGAAGAAGCTGATCGGTCGTAAACTGGCTGCTCGTGTTTTGAAGACTTGGGTGGAAGATTTCGTAGATGAAGATACCGGTGAGGTTGTTTCTATTGAACGTAATGACGTTATCATCGACCGTGAGTCGGTTCTCGATAGCGACAATATTGAGGCTATTCTGGAATCTGGCACGCAAAACATTCTATTACATCGTGAGGACCAGAATCTTTCAGATTATGCTATCATCTATAATACGCTTCAGAAAGACCCTAGTAACTCTGAAAAGGAAGCTGTCCTGTATATTTATCGTCAGTTGCGAAATGCAGAACCTGCAGATGAAGCAAGTGCCCGTGAAGTTATTCAGAACCTGTTCTTCTCTGAAAAGCGTTATGATTTAGGTGAAGTTGGCCGTTACAGAATTAATAAGAAGTTGAACCTTACTACCAGCGATGATATTAAGGTTTTGACAAAAGAAGATATAATCGAGATCATCAAGTATCTGATTGAGTTGATCAACTCGAAAGCGATCGTTGATGATATCGACCATTTGAGCAACCGTCGTGTGCGTACAGTGGGCGAACAGCTGTACAACCAGTTCGGTATTGGTTTGGCTCGTATGTCTCGTACGGTTCGTGAACGTATGAATGTACGCGATAATGAAGTGTTTACTCCGATTGATTTGATTAATGCGAAGACTATTTCTTCTGTCGTTAACTCATTCTTCGGAACGAATGCTTTGTCTCAGTTTATGGACCAGACAAATCCACTGGCTGAAATTACGCATAAACGTCGTTTGTCTGCATTGGGACCGGGTGGTCTGTCTCGTGAACGTGCTGGATTTGAGGTTCGTGACGTACACTATACGCATTATGGTCGTCTTTGTCCAATTGAAACTCCTGAGGGACCGAACATCGGTTTGATCTCTTCTTTGTGTGTATATGCTAAGATTAACGATCTTGGTTTTATCTCTACTCCGTACCGTAAGGTTGTTGATGGTAAGGTGGACTTTTCTGAGGAAGGTTTACAATATTACACTGCAGAAGAAGAAGAAGAATTGACGATTGCCCAAGGGAATGCTCCATTGGATGATAACGGCAAGTTTGTTCGTGATAGAGTGAAAGCTCGTTTTGAAGCTGATTTCCCGGTCGTGCCTCCTACGGAGATCGATTTGATGGACGTTGCTCCACAGCAGATTGCTTCTATTGCGGCTTCTTTGATTCCGTTCTTGGAACATGACGATGCTAACCGTGCATTGATGGGATCTAACATGATGCGCCAGGCTGTTCCTTTGCTGCGTACGGATGCTCCAATCGTTGGTACAGGTATCGAAGCGCAGGTTGCTCGTGATTCACGTACCCAGATCATGGCTGAACGTGAGGGAGAAGTTGTATTTGTGGATGCAACTTGTATCAAGATCAAATATGACCGCTCGGAAGATGAAGAATTCGTAAGTTTCGAAGATGCGGTTAAGACATACAATATTCCGAAGTGGCGTAAGACTAACCAAAGTACGACTGTCGATCTGCGTCCGATCTGTCATCGTGGTCAGCGTGTGAAGGCTGGCGATATCCTGACGGAAGGTTATTCTACTCAGAATGGTGAGTTGGCCTTGGGACGTAACGTGAAAGTGGCATATATGCCGTGGAAGGGTTACAACTATGAGGATGCTATCGTTTTGAACGAACGTATGGTCCGTGAAGACTTCTTTACTTCAGTTCACGTTGACGAATACATTTTGGAGGTTCGTGAAACGAAACGTGGTATGGAAGAGTTGACTTCCGATATCCCGAATGTCAGCGAAGAAGCGACTAAGGATTTGGATGAAAGAGGTATTGTCCGTGTGGGTGCTCGTATTGAACCGGGTGATATTTTAATTGGTAAGATTACTCCGAAGGGTGAATCTGATCCTTCTCCAGAGGAAAAATTGCTTCGTGCAATTTTCGGCGATAAGGCTGGTGATGTGAAAGATGCTTCTTTGAAAGCAACCCCGTCTCTTCGTGGTGTAGTTATTGAAACTGCTTTATTCTCGAAAGCCATCAAGAAGCGTAAGTCCAGACTGACAGACAAGGCTATTCTTCCTAAATTGGATGAGGAATACGAAATGAAGATGGCTGACCTGAAGAACTTGTTGGTTGATAAACTGTTGGTTTTGACTAATGGTAAGGTTTCTCAGGGAGTTAAAGACTATATGAATACAGAGATTATTGCGAAGGGAGTAAAGTTCTCTCGCAAGGCTCTGGAAGAATTGGATTATAATTCTATCCAAGTAAGTAAATGGACTGCCGATGCTGATAAGAACGAACTTATCAAGCAGGTGATTCTGAATTATTTGAAGAAATATAAGGAACTGGATGCTGAGTTGAGACGTAAGAAATTTGATCTTACGATCGGCGATGAACTGCCTACTGGTATTGTTCAGATGGCTAAGGTTTACATTGCTAAGAAACGTAAGATCCAGGTTGGGGATAAGATGGCCGGTCGTCATGGTAACAAGGGTATTGTTTCCAAGATCGTCCGTCAGGAAGATATGCCATTCCTTGAAGATGGAACTCCGGTTGATATCTGTTTGAATCCGCTGGGTGTACCTTCTCGTATGAACTTAGGACAGATTTTTGAAGCTGTGTTAGGTTGGGCAGGCCGGACGATGGGGGTTAAATTTGCTACTCCTATCTTTGATGGTGCAACATTAGATGATATGAATGAATGGACGGACAAAGCCGGATTACCCCGTTACGGTAAGAGCTACTTGTATGACGGTGGAACAGGTGAACGTTTTGACCAGCCGGCTACAGTGGGTGTTACTTACTTCCTGAAGTTGGGTCACATGGTTGACGATAAGATGCATGCTCGTTCAATCGGTCCGTACTCTCTTATTACTCAGCAGCCTCTGGGTGGTAAGGCACAGTTTGGTGGTCAGCGTTTCGGAGAGATGGAAGTTTGGGCACTGGAAGCTTTCGGTGCTGCACATGTTCTTCAGGAAATTCTTACGATCAAATCTGACGACGTTGTTGGACGTTCTAAGGCTTACGAAGCAATTGTGAAAGGTGATCCGATGCCACAACCGGGTATCCCCGAATCTTTGAACGTATTGCTGCACGAGCTGAGAGGTCTTGGTTTAAGCTTTACTCTGGATTAATTCAAAAACAATATAAGTAGATGAGTTTCGGCTCATCTACTTACTCATTGATAACTCTTTATAAATAAAAAATATGGCCTTTAGAAAAGAAAACAAAATAAAGAGTAACTTTTCAAAAATAACCATCGGTCTGGCTTCCCCTGAAGAGATTCTTGAGAACTCTAGTGGTGAAGTTTTAAAACCGGAAACGATTAATTATCGTACGTACAAACCTGAGCGTGACGGTCTTTTCTGTGAGCGTATTTTCGGTCCTATCAAGGACTATGAATGCCATTGCGGTAAATACAAGCGTATTCGTTATAAAGGTATTGTCTGCGATCGTTGCGGGGTAGAAGTTACAGAGAAAAAAGTACGTCGTGAACGTATGGGACACATTCATTTGGTTGTACCTGTTGCTCATATCTGGTATTTTCGTTCCCTGCCCAATAAAATCGGTTACTTGTTAGGCTTGCCGACCAAGAAACTGGATTCTATTATCTATTACGAACGTTATGTCGTGATTCAGCCGGGTTGTGTAGACACTATTGCTGAATTGGACTTGCTTTCGGAAGAAGAATATTTGCAGATTCTGGATAACCTGCCAAAGGAAAACCAGATGTTGGAAGATACGGATCCGAATAAGTTCATCGCAAAGATCGGTGCTGAAGCCATCTATGATTTGTTGGCTCGTCTGGACCTAGATTCTTTGTCTTACGAATTGCGCCATCGTGCAAGCACAGACGGTTCGCAACAGCGTAAGAACGAAGCATTGAAACGTTTACAGGTTGTTGAGTCCTTCCGTGCATCCAGAGGGCGTAACAAACCGGAATGGATGATCGTGAAGGTTGTACCTGTTATCCCTCCAGAACTGCGTCCGTTGGTTCCGTTGGATGGTGGCCGTTTCGCTACTTCCGATTTGAATGATTTGTATCGTCGTGTTATTATCCGTAATAACCGTCTGAAACGATTAATCGATATTAAAGCTCCCGAAGTTATTTTACGTAATGAAAAACGTATGCTTCAGGAAGCTGTGGATTCTTTGTTTGATAACTCTCGTAAATCGAGTGCTGTTAAGACAGATGCTAACCGTCCGTTGAAGTCTCTCTCCGACAGTTTGAAAGGTAAACAAGGTCGTTTCCGTCAGAACCTGTTGGGTAAACGTGTTGACTATTCGGCCCGTTCGGTTATCGTTGTAGGTCCTGAATTGAAGATGCATGAATGTGGTCTGCCAAAGAATATGGCAGCCGAACTTTATAAGCCTTTCGTGATCCGTAAATTGATTGAACGCGGTATCGTAAAAACGGTTAAGTCTGCTAAGAAGATCGTCGACCGTAAGGAGCCGGTGGTTTGGGATATTTTGGAATACGTAATGAAAGGACATCCGGTATTGTTGAACCGTGCACCGACACTGCACCGTTTGGGTATTCAGGCATTCCAGCCAAAGTTGATCGAAGGTAAAGCTATTCAGTTGCACCCGTTGGCATGTACGGCATTCAACGCCGACTTCGACGGTGACCAGATGGCTGTTCACTTGCCTTTAGGAAACGAGGCCGTATTGGAAGCACAGATGTTGATGCTTGCTTCTCATAACATTCTGAATCCGGCTAACGGTGCACCTATTACTGTTCCTTCCCAGGATATGGTGTTAGGTTTGTACTACATAACCAAAATGCGCAAGGGAACACAAGGTGAAGGTCTTGTTTTCTATGGGCCGGAAGAAGCAACGATCGCATATAATGAAAAGAAAGTGGATATCCATGCTCCGATCAAAGTATATGTGAACGACATAGATAAGGAAGGTAATCCGGTTAAGAAAATGGTCGAAACTTCTGTCGGGCGTTTGATGGTCAATGAATTTGTTCCGGAAGAAGTCGGTTATATTAATGAAGTATTGGGTAAAAAAGCTCTCCGTGATATCATCGGTAAGGTGATCAAGGCTTGTGGTGTTGCCCGTACGGCTCAGTTCTTGGATGATATCAAGAATCTGGGTTATTATATGGCTTTCAAAGGTGGTTTGTCCTTCAACTTGGCTGACGTTCTGATCCCACCTGAAAAAGAGGCGTTGGTGAAAGAAGGTTATGACGAAGTTGAACAGATTATGAACAACTATAACATGGGGTTCATTACCAACAACGAACGTTATAACCAGATTATTGATACTTGGACACATGTTAACAGCAAGTTGTCCGATACATTGATGAAGCAGTTGACTGCTGATAATGATGGTTTCAACTCTATCTATATGATGATGGATTCTGGAGCCCGTGGTTCTAAAGAACAGATTCGTCAGTTGTCCGGCATGCGTGGTTTGATGGCAAAACCGCAGAAAAGTGGTGCAGAAGGTGGTCAGATTATTGAAAACCCGATCCTTTCTAACTTTAAAGAAGGTCTGTCCGTGTTGGAGTATTTTATCTCTACTCACGGTGCTCGTAAAGGTTTGGCCGATACAGCTTTGAAGACTGCTGATGCTGGTTATTTGACTCGTCGTCTGGTTGACGTATCGCATGATGTGATCATTAATGAAGAAGATTGTGGTACGTTGCGTGGTTTGGTTTGTACGGAATTGAAGAACAATGATGAAGTGATCGCTAGTCTGGGTGAACGTATCTTGGGGCGTGTTTCCGTTCATGATGTTATTCATCCGTTGACAGGAGAAGTAATCGTTCGGGCCGGTGAAGAAATTCGTGAAGATGCGGCTAAAAAGATCGAAGATTCTCCGATCGAAAGTGTTGAAATCCGCTCTGTATTGACTTGTGAATCCAAGAAAGGTGTTTGTGCGAAATGTTATGGCCGTAATCTGGCTACGAACCAGATGGTTCAGAAAGGTGAGGTTGTGGGTGTTATCGCAGCACAGTCAATCGGTGAACCGGGTACTCAGCTGACACTGCGTACATTCCACGTCGGTGGTATCGCATCTAACGTGGCAACAGAAAACAGTATCACTTCTAAATATGACGGTGTTCTGGAAATCGAAGAACTTCGTGCTGTGGATAGCGAAGAAAACGGTAAGAAATTCCAGGTTGTTGTCAGCCGTTTGGCTGAACTCCGTATTGTCGATCCGACAACGAAGATCGTATTACTGGCTCACAATATTCCTTATGGTTCCAAATTGTTCTTCAAGAATGGAGATACAATCAAGAAGGGGGATGTTATTATCGAATGGGACCCGTTCAACGCCGTTATCGTATCGGAAGTTTCCGGTAAGATCGAATTCGAAAGTTTGGTTGAAAATGTTACTTACAATGTTGAAAGTGACGAAACGACCGGTTTGAAAGAAAAGATCATTATCGAATCTAAAGATAAGACAAAAGCTCCGGCTGCACACATCGTGGATGAAAACGGAAACTATCTGAAGAATTATTCATTACCGTTGGGTGCACACGTTGTAAAAGACGAGGGCGATATGGTTAAGGCGGGTGAAGTCTTGGTCAAGATTCCGCGTGCAGTAAGTAAAGCCGGTGATATTACTGGTGGTTTGCCTCGTGTAACGGAATTGTTTGAGGCTCGTAACCCGTCTAACCCGGCTGTCGTTTCTGAAATCGATGGTGAAGTTGGTTTCGGCAAGATCAAGCGTGGTAACCGTGAAATTACTGTTACATCCAAATTGGGTGAAGTAAAGAAATATATGGTGCCTCTGTCCAAGCAACTGCTTGTTCAGGAAAATGACTACATTCGTGCTGGTATGCCTCTGTCTGATGGTGCGACTACTCCGTCTGATATCCTGGCAATCATGGGACCGACGGCTGTTCAGGAATATATCGTAAATGAAATCCAGGACGTATACCGTCTGCAGGGTGTAAAAATTAACGATAAGCATTTCGAGGTAATTGTTCGTCAGATGATGCGTAAGGTTGAAATCATCGATCCGGGAGATACTCGCTTCTTGGAACAGCAGGTGGTTGATAAGCTGGAGGTAATGGATGAAAACGATCGTATCTGGGGCAAGAAGGTTGTGACGGATCCGGGAGATTCTCAGACATTGCAGGCAGGTCAGATCGTGACTGTCCGTAAGTTGAGAGATGAGAATAGTATGCTGAAACGTCGTGACTTGAAATTGGTTGAAGTCCGTGATGCAGTTCCTGCTACGGCTAACCAGATTCTTCAGGGTATTACTCGTGCCGCTTTGCAGACAAACAGCTTTATGTCTGCCGCATCTTTCCAGGAAACAACTAAAGTGCTGAATGAAGCTGCTATCAATGGAAAAGTGGATCGTCTGGAAGGTTTGAAAGAAAACGTTATCTGCGGTCATTTGATTCCTGCCGGTACAGGCCAGCGTGATTTCGACAAATTGGTTGTCGGTGCTAAAGATGAGTTCGAACGTATCTTTGCAAATCGTAAGAATGTCGTAGATTTCAATACTATGGACAGAGACGATGAGTAAAATGCGGAATAAATAAAAGAGAAGGGTTACCGATATTCGGTAGCCCTTTTTTATTTTCTGTTATTTGTTTAATAAAATCAGAGTCCTTATATTTGTGTATTATCTTGATAATTAAAATAAATCATATATGAAGAAAGTACTATTTTATTTGTTCACCCTTTTGATCTCGACGAATATTGTTTTTGCTGAACATCTTGATAATGAAATGAATGTGATGTCTTTTAATATTCGCATGAGTACAAAGTCTGACGGGGCTAACTGGTGGGAGTATAGGAAAGACCTGGCTGCCAATGTGATCAAGTTTTATGATGTCGATATGTTTGGTGCGCAAGAAGTCTTGCATAATCAGTTGACGGATTTATTGGACCGTTTGCCGGACTATGGTTATGTCGGGGTGGGGCGTGAAGATGGTAAGACAAAAGGTGAATATTCTCCTATCCTTTACAGAAAGGATCGTTTCTCTGTTGTCAAAAGTGGCAATTTCTGGCTGGCGGAAGATATGAATGCCGTGGGCAAAAAAGGCTGGGATGCCGCTTGTGAGCGTGTTGCGACTTGGGCGATATTCAAAGATAAGAAATCCGGAAAAGAGTTTTTCTTTCTGAACACTCATTTGGATCACATGGGACAGGTTGCTCGTCATGAAGGGGCTTCTTTAGTCTTAAAGCAGATGAAGTTGCTTTCCAGAAATCTACCGGTGATTGTTACTGGTGACTTTAATGCTGTTCCGACTGATGATCCGATTAAAGTTTTAACGGACGAAAAAGATCCGCGACATTTGACACATGCCCGTACATTGGCTCCTTTGTGCTACGGACCTGAGTGGACTTTTCACGATTATGGGCGTGTTCCTTTGGACGAACGTGTATGGATTGATTATATCTTTGTAAAAGGTAATGTCAAAGTACTTCGTCATGGTGTTTTGGCTGAAAGTCTGGATAACTTATATCCTTCAGACCATTGTCCTGTTATATCGAGAATAATTGTTCAGTAAATGTTATGGGTTCCGTAGATGTATTAAGAGAAATTACGCCGCTTTCACCGGAAGATTGTTTTCTGGTGATGCAGCGACCTAAGCGTAGTTTTTCCTATCCGCTTCATGTGCATCCGGAATTTGAACTGAACTATTTGGAGAATGCTGCTGGCGCGATTCGAATCGTTGGTGATTCGGTGGAGGAGATGGAAGAGCTTGATCTGTTATTGGTTGCAGGTGGAGCCAAGCATGCTTATTCAAATCACAAATGTCTGAGTACGGATATTTTGGAAATAACAATTCAGTTCCATGCCTCTCTTTTCGATAGTTTTATCAACAAGCGTCATTTCAAGACTATAAAGGATATGTTTGGGAAAGCCTCGTGCGGTCTTGTCTTTAGCCGTGAAATGATTTTGCGTATTCAACCCGAACTTAAAAAGCTATCGAGTGATAAACCGGATTCGTTTCACAATTTATTACGTTTGATAGAAATACTCAAGACTTTGTCGTTAGATGAAAAGGCACGCAAGTTAAATGCTATCAATACTGTAGAAAACTTTAGCAATATAGATAATGACCGTCTGGATACGATCATGTTGTTTTTGCATGAAAATTATCAGCGTCCGGTTTTATTGTCCGAACTTGCTTCGTTAATAAATATGAGCGAAGCGTCGCTTACTCGGTTTCTGAAAAAGTGGACGGGAAAAACTTTTATCGACAATTTGAATGACATTCGTATAGCTGAAGCGGTTTGCCGACTGATTGACACAAGTGATACAATAGCAGAAATATGCTATAAATCTGGTTTTAATAACTTATCGAATTTCAATCGGGCTTTTAAGCGACGAAAAGGTAATACTCCTACCGAATATCGTGAAAAATATGCACGTACTCGTTTTAGGATTTAAAACATGATTTTAAACTAATTTGCAAAATAGATGAATTATCTGTGACGGAA
>ERZ809152.1031-NODE-1031-length-12252-cov-4.856440_pt1 | contig 12252 bp, 10 predicted proteins | sample MGYA00520518_ERZ809152 | MGnify/ENA primary metagenome ERZ809152 (study PRJEB31570, sample SAMEA3212996) | Homo sapiens | biome: human-gut; feature: human gut; material: fecal | place: Sweden | collected 2011 ...
CATAAAACTCTTCATAGTCAAACTCATGTGTCTCTGCATACTTTTTTATTAGACGCTTGCAAAATACGAAATGTTTCTGATGTTGATTAAGAACACCTTCTTCTTGAAAAGCAGGTTTTTCTCCAGTTGTTGAACAGCATAATACGCCACTTGGTGAAAAATCTGCATTATATTTTTCAAAGTCCAATATATTCTCATTCAGAGTATTTCCTATCGGATACCCTTGGGGCGCAGAAAAGCCTGCTCCAATTAAGATAGAGATGTGTTTTCTACCTGCCAATGGCTTTTCTGCTATCTCATAGTACAAATCTATATCTTTTTTCATTATGAGTCCTTTCTTCTTTGTATAAACTTATTTGCTTAATAATGTGCCTTATTTATGCATCAACTATTAGGCAGATATCTGCTCCGATTATATGGGATATCTGTTTGAAGATGGGTAGGCACGCCTTTCCTTTTATTCCTAGCAAATACAACATGGGGAACACTGCTACTTCGCTCACGTTGTTTGCTAGAGTTGGTCACCTTCAATCCTATGTCAAATGCGTTGACAGATGGGGATATACCAGCGTCGGATTCCTCTTAATGGCTTTCGGAATACCCTTGACTAACGCATCAACGCAAGTCAAGGGTTAATACTCACGCTGTTGAAATATCCTACGTCTACCATACAATGAATATTAATCGTATTCTTCTTGTTCTATTTCCATTTCCAACATCTCACATAGCTCCTTCGGTGAAATAATAATGCCTTTATTTTCTGTAGTAAGGAATACGGCATAATTAATTTTTTCAGAATTTAATTTTATTGATAACTTTGATGTAAAGTCTTCCAATTTAATCGACTTGGGAATATAACTATTCCAAGGACCATTTGCACATATTTCTGCAAAATCCTTTTCAGGCCAAACAGGAAATAATTTATTATTGTTAGCATCTCCTAATAAAGCCCATTCCTTTCCATCACTTAATCCCCAAACTTCTTCAAAATCGGTTACTTTTCTTACAAAATAAGAAAAACGCTCTTTTGCTGATAATTTAAATATGTTTTCTATTTTCTTTCTGTGCATAATATTATTCATTTTTAGTTATTTATATCCTTCATGCTTATGTTCTAATTTATGTAAGTCAGCATCCTGAATCTTAGAATATTTGTATCCATATCCATCTTTGGCTCTTTTTCCTCGTTCATGGGCTAAAACTTTGCCTTCACCTGTCGATTTTCTCGAATTTCCTGGGAGACGTATTGTTTTTCTATCTTTATTTTTTATATGTCTTATCTCATTCTTAATCCAACCTCTTACCCATTTGGGCTGTTTCGGATCATTTGCCAATTGTCTTAATCGTGTTTGTTTCCCTGTCCTTCCATACGATTTTGCAAGTCCAAATACGTCAATCCACTCATTGGTGTCCTCAACATACCCATAAAGACTCATTCCGCCAGCCAGTCTAATCGGATCCTGCGAAACATACATCCCCATCTGTGGCGAGTAATACCTGAACCGGTTGTATGCCAGCTCTGTCTCTTGGTCATAGTACTGCCCCTGGAATAGGAACGGTATCATTCCTACGTTTCCGGTCTCCTCGATGACTTTGCCGTTCATGTCCAGCGTCCTGCTCCACACCTCTTTGCCTTCCGCGTCGTATGCCTCGGTAGGCGTACCCAGATGGTCTGTCAGTATGGAATAGGCTCTGCCTTCCTTTATCATTGCCGCAGGCACGAAGGATTCCTCTTCGAAGAGCCAGAGCGTGCGTTCCTTGCGTTCTTCCTCACTCAGCCACGCATCCTCTTCCCTTGAGTAGCTCCGTTTCTGCTTCCACTGGTGCAGAGGTACGTTCCCGTTCCACATCCAGCGTGTCACTGTCGTTCCGAAGCTCTTGGAGAGCCTTCTTCCCAGTGCATCGTATTCGAATGTCACTTCCTCACCATCAGGTCGTATCACCTTTGCCAGCGAGCCGTCAGCGTTCCACCTGTATTTCCAGTGTTCCTTCTTTCCGTCCAGCCATCTTCCAGTACCGATGTACCGTTCTGTCAGGTTTCCGTCCTTGTCGTACTCGCAGTGCCACTTCCCGTCCTGTTCCATGGCTCCGCCCTTCAGGAAACGGCGTACCGTACAGTCGGGGGCGGGGTACAGGTTTCCCAGGCTGTCGCTCTTTCTCCACTGTTCCGTTCCGTCTCCGTACTCGGCATACTCCAACTGTCCGTTCGGAGTGTACCCGTACCGTGTCGTTCCCCGTCTGCTGTCTTCCGTTGCGAGCAGCCGGTCAGCCTTGCCCCAGCGGTAGCGGCGCATGTGGCGTGTCTGCGCATCCTTTCTCGTGCGTGCGTCTACGAGACGGCCAATGTTGTCATAGGCGAAACTTCGCACTACACCTCCGGGCAGCATACGTTCTGTTTCAAAGCCCAGTGTGTCGTAACTGTGCTGTGACTTCCACGGCATTTCACCGTTCCCGCAGCCGTCTCCAGCCCGGAACTCCGTCAATTCTCCGAATTCGTTACGTTTGTATTCCAGATTCGCTCCGAGCGTGCTCTGCAGGGACAATATCTGTCCGGTCCTGTCGTAGGTGCGTGTGATGGTTCCACCGTTCGCCGTTTCCGTTACCGGCAGTCCCAGTGCGTTGTATGCGAACTCCACTCGGCTTTCACCCCGTGTTGCTTCCACGAGCCTTCCCGATATTCCGTACCGGTATGTCTGGTCGAGTTCATCCGTCGTCACATACGACACCCTTGTTACCCTCGATGCGTTGTCATATTCGTATTCCCGCACGATTCCGCTCGGTAGCCTTTCGCTGGTTACACGTCCGGCGATGTCACGCTGGTATATCCTTGTTCCCCGGTCAAACCCTGTTTCCCGGATTACGTTGCCCACGTCGTCAAGATCGAACTCATAGTATTGCATCCGCTCGTTTATCACGTGTCGCAGCCGTTCCTCCCTGTCGTAGTGGAATCCCACCACGCCGCGGCTGTCCTTGCGGTGTGTCAGCTTCCACATGCCCGAGTAGGTGTATTCCACCTTCTGCAGGTCGTCCCGGTATTCCAGCAGGTTGTCTATGCCGTCATATCTCAGGTGTATGTGGTTGCCGTCGAAGTCTTCCACTTCCGTTACGCGCCCTATAGCATCATAGTGTCTTGTCTGTACGGCACCTTTCGGATTTGTCACCTGCGTGCATCGTCCCAGTTCGTCGTAGCGATAGTGTGAGGTGTTTCCCCGGCTGTCTGAGGCTTCCGTCAGGTTGCCGTCTTTGTCGTAGCTCAGTACGGTTTTTACGCCATACGGGTCGGTGATGCTTCCGGCCAGTCCTTCGCGGTACTCTATCCGTGTTTCCGCTCCTTCTGGGTTAGTACGTTTGGTCACATTTCCTTTGCTGTCATAGTCGAACTTCCATGTTCCGCCGTCAGGCGTGGTCACGCTCAGCGGCCTGTTGCGCAATGCTCCCTTGCGGAAGAATACGGCCGATACGCTGCCGCCTCCCGGGTCGGAACTGTCGGTACAGTTTCCCCAGCGGTCGTATTTGTACAGGCTGCTGTTGCCTGCCGGGTCGGTTTCCTGCAAGAGTTTCCGGTCCGAGTCGTATTTCCATCGGTGTTTGCCTCCGTTGGCATCTACCTTCAGGTACACCAGTCCGTCCTTGTGGTAATATTTAGTAGGCTTGTCATGGCTGTCAAGCACTTTGGTCATGCCATCGAGGAATTGCAGCTTATGGTCGTATATGCCTCCGTCTCCCCATGTATGTATGCATCGGGATCCGATTTCGCTGCCGTCGTATTCGAAGAACCAGTTCAGTCCGTTTCTCCATGTTTCCTTTACAATCAGCCTTCCTTGGTATTCATACCGCATGGCATCGCCCACGGCGTTGCGCTGGCATGTCATGTTTCCCTCCGCATCATATTCGTAGGATGCGAATGTTGTTTCTTCTCCCTTGTTTTCGGGGTGTGGCCCTTTTATTTCCAGAATGTGTCCGTTACGCTCGTCGCATTCCACGGTAAGCTTTCTTTCCGCACTGTCGGTAATTTCCTTCAGGTATCCCTTGCTGTTGTATCCGAACCGTATGGCGAATCCGTTCGCGTCCGATACGCTCTCCAGCAGATGTACGGAGTCATATTCCTTCTGTGTGAATCGGTAGTACAGGTCTTCGTCCATATCCCAAATGCAGTAGCCGTCCTTTTCTTTTCTGGCCTCCTTGCGTTCTGCACGTATGAACGAGGGCTTCTTCTCAGTCGGTAGTGGGAAGGCTACGGGTATTCCGTCGGACATTCGTAAGGTGAGGATACCGTCTTCCACTACAATACCCATGTCGTATGCATGATGCCATCCATTACCCAGCGGCCCTTGGTAATCGCTCCGGCTGTACCAGGTACGTTCCCAGGAGAGAGGGATTGGACCGTCTATCCAGAAATCTTCCTCGTCTGTGAAGAATGTACCGCTTGCCACGTCCACCGGGTGTCCGGTTACGGTACAGATGGTCTTGTGCAGCATGTCCTGCAGCTTTCCGCTCTTTATCTTCTCATTTACGGCTCCGTGCAGTTTGTCTGCCAGCCTCTTGGTCTTTTTCTTGTACAGTCTTCCGAAAGCCCCCATACACTTGCGTGAGAGGGCAGCCATCGGGTTAAGCGGCACGGGCACGGGGCTGGTCAGAATCTGTCTGGCCGGAGGAATCGGGTTGATTACGCCTGTCGGTAGGAACAGTCCCGGAACCTTGTGTACGCTCGACATGCCCAGGTCGTTGCAGTCCAGATGCATGTGCGCCCCTCCTCCCGAGAGCGGCAGCCCGTCGGCAAGCACGGTCAGGCTTCCCATGAAGGCATGTCCGTTGTTTTTTGGTATGGGTATTGAGTTTGCCGCAAATCCGGCTCCCATCGGTACATGCGGTATGCTGCGTGTGGGGGTGGAAGCCACGGCACGTGGAATGAATCCGCCGATTTTCACGGTGGCTCCCATCATGCCCACAGCCATGGTCAGTGCCGTGTGTCCTATCTCTGCGAGTTTGGCCGAGTCTGCATCCCCGGTTTCTTCCGCAGTGGGAGGAGGGGGGATGTACGATGCCACTGCCGCCGTCATAAAGTCCTGCGGACAGAGCAGTGTCCCTACATATGGGTGAGGCATCGGCACGCTTGTGGCCGGTGGTATGTTCACCAGGTGGATATCCACTCCGATTACAGGGTCGAGCTGTTTGGAGATGGGCAGGCAGGCCTGTCCTTTCATACCCAGTGCCCCGAGCACGGGGAATACGGCGGCCTCGCTCACGTTGTCTGCCAGACTGCCCAAGGCTGTAGCCGCCTTCAGTCCGGTGTCAAGCGCGTTGACGGACGGGGATACGCCCGCCTCCGCATTGGCGGAAGCTCCCGAAACCACACCCGACATCTGTGCTCCTACGGTGGCTTCAAGCTGTGCGCTTACCTGGTCGAAATATCCTGTTCCTGATGACATAGTTTATAGTTGTTTTTAGAGTGGGTTCAAGTTTTGAAAAACAGATAGGCCGACAATAGTATGGCCAGTACTACGATGACTCCGAGCCAGAAACGGAATCCGTTTGGCCCCAGCAGGTCAAGCCAGAAGTTTCCTCCCCAGCTTCCGGGGCGGGCATAGGTCCATTTCCAGTCCAGTATCAGCCCTGTCAGCCATACCAGCAGAATCAGGATGACCACAAGGTAGCCTGACTTCGGGTTTTCCTTGATATATCCCGGCCCTTCACTGAACATTTGTTGGAGGGTTGTCCATATTTTGTTGATCCATTCCATGATATTTTCCTAAATTTCGTTTGTATTCATACAGAAAGTCTTCCCAGTCCTTGCCTATGGCACGGCTCAGTACCGAGTTGATTTCTTCATTGCTGACCGCTGACTGGCGTTTCCGGCTTTCCAGCAGTTTGAGCAGCAGCAGAGGGTAAGACGAATGCCTTATCAGGTCTGACGACAATTTGTTTGCCAGTCGGAATCCCTCGATGTAGCACTCCGTGGCTCTTTCCGTATCGTATGCTTTCTCCCGGCACCACCCGCACATTCTCAGTGTTTCTGCCTGCATGAGGTAATCCTTGCAGTGTGCGTAGGCGTCTGCGCCCATCCGGTAGGTCTCTGCTGCATCGTTCCAGTCGGATTTCCGTACCTGTATTGATGCTTTTCCTACAAGAGAGCTGCCGAGAAGGCGACCCGATAGAGAGGGGTCAAGTTTCCCTTCTCCCAGCTGTGCCGCTTCTACCGCTTTGTTGGCAAAGTACAGAGCCATGTCCAGATCCTTATGGTTGATACGGTCTGTATATAGGATGGTATATACTGTTACGAACTGACTCAGCCAGTTCAGATCTTTTTTTACATTGGCAAGTGCCATATCGAGGCATTTGCGTGCGTACAGATCGGTTTGGGTGGTATCTCCTTTCTTTACGCTGTTCATGAGTCTGGTCAGTGCCATCCTGAAGTCGGAGGCGGCAGGGTCGCTCCGGTCTTCGTTGGCCGCCTGTTCTGCCAGTTGTTCGGTTGCTCCGTCCATGTTTATCGGGGGATAGATGGAGACTGTTTCTTTCTGGTAGGTCGTCATGAGTTTGCCGAACTGTTCTTGGCCGATGATGTCACCGGTTCCCCATACCATCTGTTTGTCAAATGGTTGGGAGAGTGCCTGATTGAACCATTGCCGGCATCCTTCATAGTCCTTTGTGCCTTCCAGATTGAAAATGAAGCTGCATTTCATGTCTGTACCGCTGACAAGCTCGTGGGTCAGCCGGTTGAAATTTTCCACTACTGTCTGGGCTGCATTGCTGCTATTTATGGTGCTGTCATCTACCTGCCATTCTACTTTTTCAAAAACGATGTCTTCAGGCTTTTTCGAGTTGTTCCAGTATTCTATTTGCTTGCTGATATATTGCAGTACATCTTTACTGAACTCCATTGCTGATGTAAATGGAAGAGCGATGACGAAGACCATGTCTTCTTCTTCGCTGTCGATGGCCAGCATGTAGTCATAGAAAGCCTTGAGCATGGTTTCGTCCCCCGGATTGATGACAATGCGTATCATCTTTACCGGTTGTGCTACGGCATCCTCCCAAAGGAGGAGCATATTGTCCGCTATTTGTTGTATGGCATTACTCATAGGTCAGTTCAGTTTTACGATTGTACCTGCTATGGCGGTTGTTCCGCTGGAGTCCACGGTTGCCTTTGTGGTACCCGAAAGGGTTGCTGTATTGCTTCCCGTAGCGGTCACATCGCTTCCGCTTATGTTATATGCTTCTACAGCACTGCTATTTATTGTTTTTGCAGTCTGCGTGATTTCGTTGGTGGCCGTTTCCGTAATCTTGGTTTCTGCGGAGGATTTGATGTTTCCCTCGCTGTCCAGTTCAATGCTGGTTTTGCCTACGCACAGCATGATGGATTTGGATGCGGAAATCTTGATGTTTCCTTTTCCGTCAGCAGCATAGCTGTTGCCGGCCTGGTCCGTCATGGTGATGCTGCCTTCGTCGTCATCTATGGTGAGGGTACATCCGCTCCGTGTGGTAAGGCTCTTTTTCTTGTTGCCGCTGTCACCGCCTGTGCCTGTCTTTCCGTTGAACAGGCTGCCCATTACGAACGGACGTTTCGGGTCGTCATACCGGAATCCTACCAGTACGATGTCGTCCTTTTCCGGGATGAAGACAAAACCTCTGTTAGTTGATACTTTATTGCTTATTCCGGCATCAGGAGTCATGACACGTATCCATGAGGTTTTCATGTCTCCCGACTGCCAGTTCATTTTTACCTGAACGCGTCCCTGCTTCTTTGGGTCATCATTGCTTACCACTACCGCCTGCTGTGTCTGTGCCACGGGTAGGGGAACTTCCGGAGCCGGAAGGCTTGTTGTCTGCGAGTAGAGTGCGGTAAAGTTGTTGTTATAGCTTTCTCCGGTTCCGGCTACATGGGTAATTTCAGTGATGAAATATTCACCTAAAGTCTTTTCAATAAAATCAAATTGGAAATTCTGTATTGCGGTTTGTATTTCCACTACGCTGCCGAGTGTTATCCGGTTGCAGTCCGTTTCACAGGATATATAGTGTGAAGGCGAGGCATCGCTCTGTTGTTTCTTCTGGAAATGGTTTTCTGCCTGACTGTCGTTGGCAACCCTGATTTCCGTATGTTGAAATGCTTTCGATTTGAAGAGTTTGACAGAGGCGTCAAAGGCCGTTTGCCCCAGCATATTCATGCCGGTGGGGACATTGGAAGCGGTACCTTTGCTGAATTTGCCATTGGCGGAGTCGTATGAGTTTCCCTCTACCGGGCGGGCAAGCGTCTGGATTCCTATGTTCAGGTCGGATATTTCGCGTCCGTAGCTCAGCGGTACGGCTGATGGCAGTTTGTCAGGCTTGCCGAATACAAGTTGTTTCCCGTCATAGTACAGCCATTCGTGATATTGTCTGGCCAGCCTGCGGATAAAGTCGAAGTCGCTTTCCATATACTGGCATTCGTATTCGATGTCAGCTGTATATTCCGGCTTGATGGCGCAAGGCACACCGGCCCTGTCGCATATTTCCTTTACTATGCTGAATAGTGTGGTGTTGGTCCACGAAGCACAGTTTAGTTCTGTTTCAAGAAGGAAGGTCAATGAATATCCCTGGATAAGCAGATAGCCGTGATTGCCTTTGGAGCGGTGCAGTCCCACATGTGTCACTATCCCTTTGAAGCTGTTGCCGCCCAAAAGGATTTCCGCTTGCTTGCCTATCCAGTTCATGCTGTTGTCAAGCGTATGAGTCTTGTAGAGTTCTCCGGACTCTATATCCATGTGAACTTCAAAATAATGATGATCATTGATGCACTGTTTCAACACAACCTGAAAAAAGGAAGGAAGAGGAACATCATCAATATTGACGGTTGTCATCTTCTGCTCAAGCATAACGGCAATGATTTTTTAGGTGAATAAATAAAATTGCCGCTTGACGGATTGAACCCTTCAAGCGGCAATATCTTACATTCCGCTTAGGGGCGTTGCCCTGGAGCGTTTAGTTTTTCGGCCATCTGTTGTCAAGCGCAGCGTTGCCCACATTGATAAGCTCAGCCGAGAATGTGAGTGCGATAGTCATCGGCACGTCGTTGTTCACGTCAAGAGTTTCCTTGTAGTGTACGATGTAGGCGTTCTTGAACTCGATTTCCTTCATCTTGGCATCCTCTTCAATCTTCTTGTACACGATCTTTCCTTCCACCTGCTTGAACTGGCTGTTCAGCATGGCTTCGATGGTTGCAGTGTCGTCCGTTGATTCGATAACTACCGAAACACGTCCTCCCTGGATGTTTGATGATGGTTTTCCCTTCGCGTCGGTTGTACGACTGAATTCATACTCAGAGTGCAGTACGTCATACTCTTTTCCTGCAAATTCCAATGTAGCTCTAAATGATGCCATAATTAATAGAATTTAAAAGTTTAACAATAAATTTGAGTGACTCTGTTTCCCTTTTCTGAATCCTGTCTGTCTTCCGGCAGAAAACAAAAAAAGAGAAAACTTCAAAAACGATCTTTTGAAATTTCCTCCGGTTCTTCCAGACGATTTCTGTTTTATTTGTGGAAAAAGAAGAAGAAAAATAAAACATCATCTTTGTCAATTGCAATTATAGGGAAATAAAATCATATATCCAAATATTTCTCCAACTTTTTTTGAAAAAAAGTTTTCCACCAGGAAATATAACGATATATCTGCCTTGATTTAGATGTGTTCCTTTTTACTTCTTCTTCTTTGGATTCTGTTATTTCTCAATCAATCTTACATCAGAAAAATACTGGCTTATATAATTCCGTAACGCTTCTTGGTAGCATTGTCAAATACTTCTGTCTCTTTCAGAAACTCCATCACTCTTTCTCTGTCTTCGGGAGTTAGACAGCCTTTCAGTTTTCCGTCCTTTTCTGTGATTTTTAGTTTTGAAAGTTCGAATATATCCGAACAGTCCAGCCAGCTGTCATAGTCCAGAATGCTTCGATAGTTGCGTACCAATAAGGGATATTGGCTGTTTAGCAGTTCCTCAGACCTCTTCTTGGAAGAATCTATTTCCGAATTTATAAGCAACGCACCGATGGCCACTCCTTCCGGCGTGAATCCGATAATGACAATGTATTTCTTACGGTCATCATATCCGTTTTTCAATATCAGTCCGTCCTCTTCATCCAAAGGAACATAAATAATGTCACCAATCTTCACTGATGACATATCTACTCGTTCTGCTTCGTCCATTGCAGCTTTCAGCTTTTCAAGCGCACCGTTTTTGTCGTCCATCTGATTTTAGGATAAAGCGTTTCTGACAATTTGTTTTTCTCGGATGTAATCTACCATTTCCTTGGTTGCCTTTCCGGCTCTTGCTATATCTATGATGGTAATGAAATTCTTTTGGGGATCATCCTGAATGCGGGTCATTGCTTCTTCCCATGCCGAGTCGTGCGACAGATCCGACAGGTCATAAGGGTCTGTATCCTTATATTTTTCGATAGCAGCATCAAGACAACGCTTGTCAGCACCTGAAATGTAGTCCATATCTGGTTTTGCAGAAGTATAAACCTTCTTGTCCCGTACTTCTATTCCGGTAAGAAAGTCTTCAAAATTTCCTTCCAATGGCTTTCCCTCTGCTATTTGCAGTGCCTTATAGGTATAGGTTGGTACAGGACCATGCTTCAATGCCCTGAATGAGTCCTCTACAAGTACTTTCCCATATTTGACAAGATGATCCTGCTGGGCAAAATAAAGTATCTTGAATAACTTTATATAGTCCACTCCCTGCGGAAAACTCTGCATGATATAGAGTAATACTGCTTTTATTTTTGCAATCTGTATAAAAGTTTTCATTTTATCTTAATTCAATTATTGGGCAAATATACAACTAATTTATTGAATAATACGCCTGTAACCCGTAAAATCTGATTTTGAGACCGTACTATTCATATTTCCAGACCTCATTTAGTGATATGGTATTTCTCCTTTATGTGTTCGGCCACATGCTCTACTTCGGGGAACAATGTGGATTTGTCTATACCGAGAGCTTCAAGCTGCTTCCTGATTTTCTTCTTTTGCGCCTTGCCGATGATATACGTTTTATAGTCGAAGTTGAGTATTGCAGGCTTGCTTTTGTCACCGTCTATGCCATAAAGGAAGAAAGCTCCCGATTGACGGATGATACGCGGGTTGTCAAATATCGGTTTCACACAAAAGACTCTTTCTATGTCTTTTGAGTCAATTACGTCTTGAAAATGAGGTTTTTCGTACTTAATCTCATGTAGCAGGTATGCTATGTCTGTTTGATCGTTAAATCCCTCACGGTCTAAATCCCGAATATTCTCAATACTGAAGTCTATTGGACGTTTTGCGATATTGGATACTACGCTGACTGCATCACTGTCAAAGTATTTGATGTCTGATGTTTTGACTTCAAAACGAAACAACTTGCCGTCAACTTCGTCATCGTCGCAAGCAAAATACATGGCAACCAAAGGATTGGTTGTAATGTCCAGCAGACGTGTCGGTAAAGAATAGTGTTGCATCTTTACCAATTTCTCAAAGGCTGATGTACTTCCCTTGAAATCGGTAGGACATTGTGCTATAATGTCTCTGAATATCTTGTCCTCATTCTGGAACAGTGCTTCTCCCGATAGATTGAGGGGAGTAGCCCATATTTTTTGTCCGATTGCCCTCTGTAAAAGATATGGTAATCCATGCTGTCCTCCAGTTCGCCTTCAAGTTTTTCAAATAATGTTCTGATACTACCTATGGTTGTTGAAGTTTCATTTTCAGGGATGAGGTCATAGGCATCACATGAAATCTCCCAAGGCTTTTTCCCAAGAGTCCGGATTGCTTCTTCAGACAGCTTTTCATAAGAAGCAAAGCTGTCATAAGTGTAGCTTAACTTCTTCTTTCGCAGATATGATGATGTATTGGAGTCCAGAGGAACAAACTTCTCTGGATTGGTATAGAACAGTACAATACTGAGTTTACCTTTTCCTACACTTTTTATATCCAATACAGTTTGAAAGAGTTGTTCTTCTATTTTCCCTTCTTTTGCTTGTTTAAATAAGTCCCACAGTGCTGTTATATCATCTTTACCCCTGGTTGTTTTCCATGGGAATAGATGCACTTTCATTGGGTGAATTGTCGGAAGTCCAGTTACATCTGTCGGCTCTTGGCATTTGAACTTTAGTTCGGTCCTTAAATCCTGCAATATTTCAACTCTTCTCTCGTTGGAGTGAAACTTGTTGAGATACGATAAGAATGTGAACGGGTCTATTTCTTGTAATGTAATCTCTTTACCTTTTTCTGTGC
>ERZ809152.1034-NODE-1034-length-12239-cov-4.119911_pt1 | contig 12239 bp, 6 predicted proteins | sample MGYA00520518_ERZ809152 | MGnify/ENA primary metagenome ERZ809152 (study PRJEB31570, sample SAMEA3212996) | Homo sapiens | biome: human-gut; feature: human gut; material: fecal | place: Sweden | collected 2011 ...
AATGGTGGGCACTGCAGGAACGTTCACGTCTTGTAAGGACTATGATGACGACATCAAGGACTTGCAGGGACAAGTTGACGGCTTGGCTGGAGACGTTAAAAAGCTACAAGGCGATTTGACGACTTTAGGTACTACAGTCGACAACTTAACTTACGTGAAGGATGCAAAAATTGAGAACGGCAAACTAGTTGTCGTTGACAAAAATGGTAATCCACATTCGTATGACATTCCGGCAGGTGTAACCTATACATTGTCTGTTTCTAAGGATGGGGACGAAGTTACAATCTCTTTGAAGGGCAGTGACGGTAGCACGTCAGATGTAAAAATTGATATGCCTAAAGGGTTTGATGCTACTCTGCTCTCCATAGATAAGGATGGCAATATATTGTACGATGATGAAAAAACTGGTGGAAAGATTGACTTGCCCACAGTTCCTACTCTTACTATGGAGATTTTGGACGAAGACGGTGTCAAATTGGGTTATATTATAAAATATGGTAGCGCTACTCCTATCAATCTGCGAATTTCAGATGTGTTGCCTATCACAAGCTTCGAATATATTCCAGAATCTATTCTGCAAGGTTGGGGTGAACGCGTAATTGTATTCCACAAGGATAGCTATGAACCGGTAGAAATTAAAAATGATGTAGTTGTTGCACTTGCAAAAATAAATTATTTGCCGAATCAAGCAGCACCTCAATTCCATGTAAATCCTTCTTCTGCTACACAAGAACAAATTACTAAAACAGATGTACTAGATAAGACCGTTACAATGACCAAAGGTGTGAACGCGGGTCTTGTTACTTGGAAAAACACTGTTATTGAAGGAGGATTGGCTACTGTGACTTTGGAAGCCAACCCGAATTTGTTTGCTAATTCTAGTTTGACTGAAGATAATGAAAAACCCGAACTGAACGAAATAGCTCTTCAGTTTACAACCAAAGCGGGAAACAAGGTTACTACAGAATATGTAGGTGTTGTAAACCGTACAGAGGAATTGAAACTTGTTTTAGCTGATAAAGAGGTAACTAGTGAAAATGCAAAGGATGATAAGTGCCATTTTGCAACGAATTTAGCTGCTGCCGAAGAACAAAAAGCAAAGATTGGAGTAGACAATAAGCCTGCTGCTGACAACAATCATTTGGTACAAAATGTTGTTTATGATGATGCGGTTTCTGAGCAAGGTATTGATTTGAAGACTTTGGTTACAACTTGTAATATTGCCGGTTCTCAACATAAATTCTTCAATTATGCCAATTATGCCGATACATATGAACTGACATTTGAGGCAGTGGAATATAAGGTGAACAATACTCCGCAAGAAAATTATATGACTTTGGAAGATGGTATTTTCCATGCAAAGAATTATGGCGGTGTAGACAAGAGCGCTATCGGTAAGTCTCCTATTGTATTGGCTAAGTTGACAGACAAAACTAACAACAACGAGTTGGTTGCAGCTGCATGGATTAAACTGCTGATTGTTGCAGGTGAAGTTCCTGCCGAAATTGAGGACGACTATGTAGCAGAAAAGAAAGAGGTGACAAATCTGGGATGCAACAGTGCAGGTTGGACGTACGAGACTGAAGACGAGTTCATGAGTGCACAGGTTTATAACTTCAAGAACAATGCTAACTTGGAAGCATTGAGCAAACAGCAATGGCATCATATCTATGCATTTAATCAAGATGCTACTAATGAATATGCTGAAGAACAGGTAGGTAAATGGGAGATAACTGCAACTAAGTACGATGGGAATAATGAAGCTAACCAAGTAGTAACATTCAAGCTTACAACAACTCCGCTTGAAGCGAAATCTTATGTAGGCTATGCCGTATTTACCAAGACAACAGAAACTACTAAGCTGGATGCCGTTGCCAACAGCCGTACATATCCTGAAAATGTGGTTATCAAGTATGTTGTTGAAGTGAAAGATATCGACTTTACTGCTCATACTCCACAAGGATCCACCGCAGGTGCTAAGATTGCAGAATACTGGTCAACCTTCAAGGGAAAATCGGCTATTGACATTTACTGTGCAACTCCGGATGATGCAGGTACAACATCGAAGGCTGTTATTGAACAAGACCTGTTGAGCAATTTCTATGGACGTACTGTAGCTCTGGTATATAACAAGGAAGATGCAGAAGAAAAATATCCATCATTTGCTCATGAAAATATGACTGTTAAGTTTGTATTCTCTGCAGAAAACAACGGACGTGTCGTGAAGGGTAATGACGGTAAGAATTATAAATTGTTTGTAAGTGCCGACGGTACTCAAATTCATGCTCTTGAAGTATTGGCAAATGGTACCACAACTCTTGCTTCTGATGAAAATGTAATTGCAACTCTCAGCGGAGATGAAATTGATGACAATGGTACTGATACTGATGCATCGGATGATGTGACTGCTGAAAATATCAAGATTTCCTACAAGAACAATGCCGTAGCCAAGGCTGTACTTAACTGGGCTGCACGTGATACGGATGAAATGTTGTATGCTACTATTGATATGCAGTATTACAATGGTTGTGACCAGTATGTTCCCGTAACCGATGGTACATTCAATGCCAAATTTATCCGTCCGGTTAATGTCTCCGGAAATAAAGGCAAGTACTTCGAGGATGGCAACAATGAAGGCAAGAGTGTATTGAACTTAGGCGACCTGGTTGTATTGAAAGACTGGCGTCTGGATGTAAGCAATGGTTTGAATGAGTTCTCTACGCACTTGAATTACTACAAGTACTACAACGTAACAGCTATCAAGTTAGCTGAAGACAAAGACATCCTGACTAATTTGAATAACAGTGAAACATTTGTTCCTATCGAAGAAGTATTTGGTAAAACTGGTGCAGAAACGTTGTTGACATTTGATTCTGAATCACAAACATACGAGAATGTTCCTACAGAAGTTCCAAACTTTGGTACTGTGACCTACAACAATAAGGATGTGAAAGTTCACTCTTCCTTCTACCTGCGTATTCCTATTGAAGTTGTTTACGTATGGGGTAGTGTGATAGAAGAAATCGATGTAGAAGTTAAGCCTACTCTCTAACATAGAGAAAACTGTACTTCTAGAAGTACTCTAATTGAAAAGGGGATATGTTGATAATCAGCATATCCCCTTTTTACACTTCTGAAATTTGCCCCTTCATTTTCATTCGGCTATCCTATTCTCAGCATAAAAAATGCCCTCGTTCATTTCATTCTCCCTCCACTTTCCACTATCTTTGTCCCCACGATGAAAAAGTTCGCCGACGTCATATTGCCTTTGCCCTTGCACAGCTGCTTCACCTACTCCCTGCCCGACGAGTGGGCGGATGAAGTGCAAACCGGTTGCCGGGTGGTAGTACCATTCGGGCGGAAGAAATACTATACGGCCATCGTGCGCAACGTGCACTATTGTGCCCCCACCGAATACGAAGTAAAGGAAGTGTCCGCTTTGCTGGATGCCCGCCCGATACTGCTTCCGCGGCAGTTCAAGTTCTGGGAATGGCTCTCCGATTACTATCTCTGCACGCAAGGAGACGTCTACAAAGCTGCCTTACCCTCTGGCTTGAAGCTGGAAAGCGAGACAATCGTAGAGTACAACCCCGATTTCGAGTCTGACGTCCGCCTGCCGGAGAAGGAACAAAAGATACTGGACGCGCTCTCTACCGACCCGGAGCAATGCGTGACGAAACTGGAGAAGGAGACCGGCATCAAGAACATACTTTCTGTCATCAAGTCACTGCTCGACAAAGAGGCCATCTTCGTAAAGGAAGAACTGCGCCGTACCTATAAGCCCAAGACCGAAACCCGTGTACGCCTCACCGCCGCTGCACGCAACGAACACCGCCTGCACATCTTCTTCGACGAGTTGCAGCGCCGTGCTCCCAAGCAACTGGACTTACTGATGAAGTACCTGGAACTCTCCGGCTACCTCAGCGGACGAGATATAAAAGAAGTCTCCAAAGCCGAACTGCTGCAACGCACCTCCGCCACCCCTGCCGTATTCAACGGTCTTATAGACCGTGGTGTATTCGAAGTTTATCAGCAGGAAATAGGCCGCATAGATAAAGCGCTTCTCAAAGAAGTCGTCCCCGTCAATCCGCTGAACGAACACCAGCAACGCGCCTATCACGCCATCTTGGAGAATTTCCAAAGCAAGAACGTCTGCCTGCTGCACGGCATCACGGCAAGCGGCAAGACAGAAGTCTATATTCATCTGATAGAAGAAACCATCCGGCAAGGAAAGCAAGTGCTCTATCTCCTGCCCGAAATAGCTCTCACTGCACAAATCACAGAGCGCCTGCAACGTGTTTTCGGTTCCCGTCTGGGCATCTACCACTCCAAATTCCCCGATGCGGAACGGGTAGAAATCTGGCAGAAGCAGCTGTCGGAAGCAGACTATGACATTATCCTCGGTGTCCGCTCCTCCGTCTTTCTTCCTTTCCGCGACCTCGGCTTGGTGATTGTGGACGAAGAGCACGAAAACACCTACAAGCAACAAGACCCTGCCCCCCGCTATCATGCTCGCAATGCCGCCATTGTGCTCGCCTCCATGTACGGTGCCAAAACCCTGCTGGGCACGGCCACCCCTTCTGTAGAGACCTGGCACAATGCCGCCTCCGGCAAGTACGGGCTGGTAGAACTGAAGGAGCGCTATAAAGAGATACAACTGCCGGAGATTATCCCTGTGGACATCAAGGAGCTGCACCGCAAGAAGAGGATGAACGGTCCGTTCTCGCCGTTGCTCCTGCAGTATATCCGCGAAGCGCTGGAACAAAAGGAGCAGGTCATTCTTTTTCAGAACCGCCGCGGCTTTGCCCCCATGATAGAGTGCAACACCTGCGGCTGGGTGCCCAAATGCAAGAACTGCGACGTCAGCCTGACCTACCATAAGGGGCTGAACCAGCTGACCTGCCACTATTGCGGCTACACCTACCAGCTGCCCCGCGTCTGTCCTGCCTGCGAGGGCACCGACCTGCGCAACCGCGGCTTCGGCACGGAAAAAATAGAAGATGACATCAAAGCCCTCTTCCCCGACGCCCGCGTAGCCCGTATGGACTTGGACACCACCCGCACCCGTACCGCCTACGAGCGCATCATCTCCGATTTCCAGCAAGGCAAGACGGACATCCTGATAGGCACGCAAATGGTGTCCAAGGGTCTGGACTTCGACCACGTCAGCATTGTGGGCATACTCAATGCCGACACCATGCTGAACTATCCCGACTTCCGCGCCTACGAGCGCGCCTTCCAGCTGATGGCGCAGGTTGCCGGACGCGCCGGACGGAAGAACAAGCGCGGCAGGGTGGTGCTACAAACCAAAAGCATCGACCATCCCATCATCCCGCAAGTCATTGCCAACGACTACGAAGCCATGGTAGGCGGGCAGCTTGCCGAACGCCAGATGTTCCACTACCCGCCCTACTACCGCCTGGTGTATGTCTACCTGAAGAACCGGAACGAGACCCTGCTCGACCTCATGGCACAGACTATGGCCGCCAAGCTCCGCACCGTCTTTGGCAACCGTGTGCTGGGACCGGACAAGCCGCCCGTAGCACGCGTACAGACCCTGTTCATCCGAAAGATTGTCTTGAAGATAGAAACCAATGCCCCAATGGCACGTGCCCGCGAGCTGCTCGTCCAGGTGCAAAAGGAGATGGTGGCGGAAGACCGCTTCAAGTCGTTGATAGTGTATTATGATGTAGACCCGATGTAAATAACTCGTAACTAAAGAAATATGAAGAAGATACTTTTCGTTTGCCTCGGCAACATTTGCCGTTCCTCCTCGGCAGAGGGAGTCATGAAACATCTGGTAGAAGAAGCCGGACGTGCGGATGAGTTTTTAATCGATTCTGCAGGCATTCTGTCCTATCACCAGGGCGAACTGCCGGACAGCCGGATGCGTGCCCATGCTGCCCGCCGTGGATACAATCTGACGCATCTTTCGCGCCCCGTACGTACCGAGGATTTTTACAACTTCGACCTGATTATCGGTATGGACGACCGCAACATCGACGACCTGAAAGATCGTGCCCCTTCAACCGCCGAATGGAGCAAGATACACCGCATGACGGAATACTGTACAAAGTTTACCCATGCCGACCATGTACCGGACCCCTATTACGGCGGTTCCGAAGGTTTTGAGTATGTGCTAGACATTCTGGAAGATGCTTGTGCGGGGTTACTGCAGAGCATTTAATCCAGCGGCATTACATGATACAGTGTCCCCTGCCTTGACTTCTTGTTCGGTATTTCAAGCTTCTTGAGCGTCCGCCCGAATACGGCAACCTTGTTGATTGCCAGACGGTCACGCGTCTTTGTCTGTAAAGCGGAAAGAATCTGCATGGGCATCATCCATTGCCCCTCTTCATCCTCTTCTGCCGCACGGAAATGGCTGTGGAAGAGTTGTTCCAGTGGGGTGAGCTGTTCAAATTCCCGGTTCGTCCGCTTCAAGATGGCTTCATCGGCATCATCCAGCCAGTAACGCTCACCTTTGGCTACGGCATTCAGAGCCTGCGCATAGAGCTGGCGGTAGTTGATGCTGACATTCGTATCGATGGGACCGGTGACCTCAATGCAGATGAAACGGCGGCTGCCACTGGGGGATGGTGCTGCCGTAGGGTTTGCGCAGGTTGGCAACCGGTTTCTGCAGCAGATGCTTCAAGAAACCCTGCTGGTTGATGCTGATTTGGTCGAACTCGTCGATGTTGACGAGCAGAAAGCGTCCCAGGCTGCGCTCCGCTTCCTGTCTGCTCTTGAAGTCGATGCTGTCCGTATAGCCGAAACGCAGCTCCGGTGGCAGCAAAATGCGGCAAAAGGTGGATTTCCGGAACCCTTGAGAACCGACAAGCAGAGGAGAAGTATTGTTTCCGTGTTGCCGGTCCATTCCACGCCAGTGTGCCACCATGCCACCATGCCCAGGAACCAGCGGTAGAACAGCTCCTGCCAATGAGGATTGTGGCACGGAACGAGGTCGGCCAATGCCCGGATGCGGTCTTTCCCGTCCCAGCGGCCGGTGTCGTAAAGGTATTCTTCGACGGGATTATAGAGTGGCACATAGTCTGAAGTTAGGAAACGGTTGATGTCGCGGTCCCATACGCGGATACCCTCCTTCAGGGCATTCATAGAGACTGTACTGCGGGCACGCTGGTCGGCGGGCTTGAAATAGAAATGGACGGAGTCGCGCTGACGGTATTCCAAATCATCCAGAACGGTGTTGTAGCGGAACTCATACCGGCGACCCATAAACTCTTCCAGCCGGAAAACGCTCTCCTGTTCTTGCGTCAGACTGCTCTTTTTCCCGAAGCCTTTAAGCTCTTGATATAGGTTATGAATCGTTTGACGGACAATGAATTCATCCGTTTCCCGGTAATAGTGCATCAATGTCTGGCGGACTACTTCCTCTTCGGGGATGCCTGCCTTGAAACAATGTTCGGCCAGAGGCACCAGCAGTATCCGTAAATCCCCGTCCCGTTTCCAACCGTCCAATTCGCGGAATGCACGGTCAAGGGCCGATTCGAAAAGTATGGCGAAGGTGTCCGAGGCTTTACTGTCCGGATGCAGCCGCAACAGCGGGTTCTTTTCTGCGAGTTTTCGTTGCCGGAAGTTCTCCTCTTCGGGCATGCCGAGGGGCTGTTCCAGGCAGAAAGGCACAGCGGCAGGATTGTAGTAAGGATATCCGTCCAGAGTCATGCGGCAACTCTGGGTAAGGGAAGGTTCTTTCAATGTAATGGCAAACGGCAGCAAGGGCTGGTAGCACTTCACCGCCATACGGTAGGCGTGGGCATGAAACAAGGCGGCATCGCTCTCCCGCTTCGGTGTCGTGCCGTCGGGCAGGGCAAACAATACCCATATTTTGGCACTCCGTCCACTGGAACCGCAGAAAGCGGCAAAGGTCTGTGGTAGCAGGGCGGCTTGTTGTTTTACATATTCCGCTTCGGCAATGCCCGACAGACGGTTTACTTCCAGTTGTACGAGTCCGTTATAGTTCTTCATCCACCGTTCCCCCTCTTGTGTACGGCTATATTCCACGGCGGGATAGATGCGGGGCAACTTGTCTATATGTTCGTATTGGGCGCAAGTGCCCTCCAGTTGAGGAAGGACGGCCCGGAGGGTCGATACATGTCCAGCTTTGGTTTCGGTTTTTAGTTTTTTAATCAGTGCATCCGCTTCCAGGGTGCTGAGGGCTTCCTTTCTGCTCTCTTTTTCTGCTCTAATCAAGGTAATTTTCATTCTGTTTGTCAGCTTGTTTAAGTAAATATAATTCTCGTAAAGATACTACATTGAAGAGCTGAAAGCAAGCATTCTGCGGAATAATTATTAAATGGATACAAGTCTCCACGACTCATGCAGAGAAGTGTTAAAAGCAAGTGAGTTTCTTTGTCGAAACACTGGCATTCCTTTGCTTTTCTCCCTTTGTTTGTCTACTTTTGTATAGGGAATAGATGACGCCTAACGACCATGAACAACTCTGCTTACGGCCATGAAGCAATCGCTTGACGACCGTAAACAGAGTTGTTCATGGTCGTTAGGCGTCTCTCTTTCCATAGCTTTTACGGATGAAGTACGCACCTCGCACCTATTCCGCATAGGGCGCAAACTTATTATATAACAACTTAAAAGACATTGAACTATGGCAATTTTATTTGATTGGTATGAACTTCCGGAACCAAAAGACAAACAGCGGGAAGAAAAGATACTTCATCCACGCATCCGCTTGAACGGCTCTACCACTACCGACGAACTGCGTCGCAGAATTCAGGAACGCAGCTCGTTGACGGAGACTGATGTCTCGGCGGTACTGGATGCCTTGTCGCACGTCATGGGGGAAGACCTTGCCGAGGGGCGGCAGGTGCATCTGGACGGTATCGGCTATTTTCATCCCGTACTGACGAGCACGGAGCCGGTGACCGCTGCGACCAAACGAAAAACCACCAAGATTAAGCTGAAGGGCATCAAGTTTCGTGCCGACCAGGTGCTGAAGAATGAGATAGGTGCCATCAAAGTTAAACCGCTGGGGCTGAATGAGCATTCCCAAAAGCTGAGTGACAAGGAGATTGACAGGCGACTGACGGGCTACTTCTCTACGCATCAGTTCCTTACGCGCGAGAGTTTTCAGGTTCTCTGCGGGATGATGCGTTCCACTGCGCAGCTTCATATTCGCCTGCTTCGTAGCGAAGGCAAGCTCGAGAATGCAGGAAAACTGAACCAACCGATTTATGTACCTTGCACGGGGTATTATGGTAGAGACGAGTAGGTTACGGTAAAACTATAGCGTTTTGAGTAGGTGGAAGCAAAATTTGCTTCCACCTTTTTTTGTTGCTTCCACAGCAGTTCAAGTGCCGATGGATAGGGGGATGCAGGAGGTGGGTGGAAGTGTGGAAGCAAAGTGATGGAAAATAAATTTCTGGAGGGGATTTAGAAAAAGAAAGCAGGAAAGCAAAATTAAAGATTAAAAAAATCCCTGACCTCAAAGAAGCCAGGGATTCTAATGTTATTTCAAGGTTTCTCTAAATAAGTCCTCCATAATAAAGGACTTATTTAGGAATACATTGATTAGCGTTTGTTTACAGTCATGCCAAGTTCGATAACACGTTCGTGCTTGTACATGTCAACAACTGTAATCTTCAATGTAGAAGGAACAGCAGCTGTCGGGTTAGTTGCCTTAGAATTTACGGTGAAACCAGTGATTTTACCTTCCTCGATGTTTACAGTGAAGTATTCATCCACTTCACCGTTGGCATTGGATACCAAGTGGGCTTCCTTAATTTCCAATGACTTTTTATAAGGTGCGCTCAAAAGTGCACTATATTCACTGTCACGAGAGCTGATACCCTTAATATACTTAGCATACTCTACAGTAACATCTTTACCATAAGTCAGTTCTGTGCTATAAGGTAATGTCGCAGTAGCTTTCAAACCAAGGTCATCCTTAGTAGCCCATCTCCAAGTGTATGTATCGTTGTAGATGCAATTGAATACAGTCGGGAAAGAAGCAGCGTCAATAGTGTAATTAACAAAGGCACCATCTTTCTTCTCTGAAGAAATCTGACCATAGTTGTACACTACAGTTGTAGCATGCTGAGTCTTATTGTCAATGTACTTCTCAGCAACAGACAATTTTCCTGCACCAGTCACACCATTGTCAACAGTCTTATCACCGTCTACCTTAGCAGCAGCAAATGTTATCAGATAATCCTTTGCTTCACCCTTACCGAAGTTGAATACTTGTTTCATTTCCATTGTACCTTCTGTAGCCTTCTTAGCAGTCCAATCGTTAGGAATCAAGTAGCAGTTGTAAACGCCTTGAGCATCCAGCTGGTTAGTCTTGATAGAGAATCCTTCCGGCAATGTAGTCGGCAATACTTTCTGTACAGAAATAGTACTTTGTGACAAGAATGTACCTTCAGCATCAAAGAATTTAACGATACCTTCGTAAACCTTGTCATTCTTCATTGTCTGGAGGTCAACTGTAGCTGCTAACTTAGCGTTTGCGATATCTTCAATCTTAGTAGCCTTAGTCTTACCGTCAGCTTTGTAGAATGTGAATGTAGTACCTTCAAGTACTTTCTTATTTTCTTTGATATTAATCTCATTTTCGACATAAATGCTCAAATCGAACTTGTCAGCACCGGCAGGAACAGTGAATTTAGCCAGGCCTTCATAAGCGTAAGTAGTCGGAGCAGCGACATATGCAGTCGGAGTGATTACGTATTTAGCTTCACTGGCTATTTCAGAGCCATTACCAGCCTTCACCCAAACGATTACTGATTGTTCAACTCCGGTATAGTCGATAGTAACCACCTTCAAAGGTACTACTACGCCCTTGGCATAAGCACCACTAATTGTGATATCGAATTTGTTGTCTTTGCTAACAGTTTCTACACCTGCAATAGTCAAGCTCTTGATAGCAGCTTTGTCTGTTGTAGAAAGAGCCTTATTATCAATATCAACAACAACATAGCTACCCATGATAGGGCTGGTTCCTTCTTTTGAAGCAACATTGATTTGGAATGCTTCACCACTTGCTACAGGGTAACATTTCTCAGTATTAGGTGTCGCAGTAGCAGATGGATTTTCATAAGCTGTCAAATCCTTTTTAACTTCTATCGTAGATTGAATAGTTGAGTTCTTTGCAATCTCATCTGCCTTAGTATAAGTTTTCAGTGCTGATTTCGCAGTAATATCATAAGTTGATGTTACAGTTCTTGCATCCTTAGTTGCTGCAAGTGCAAATAGGACACTCTTATTCTCACTTACTACTTTTTTACCAAAAGCTTCGAGATCAGCCTCTTTGTTCAGTTCTACTTTAACTTCGTAGAGACCGTTAGAAACAGATCTGGTCAACAAGCCGTCGTATGCTTCTGTGCTGAGTGTAATATCACTGAGAGCTTCGCCCTTGCTATTGATAAGAGAGAACATCTCGTTTGTCACAACAGCATTTACGGGAGCTACAGAAATCATGAAACTAGCCGGAGTTGTGTAAATCTCATTGGCATTGATTGTGAAGCTGCCAGTAAATCCTTTACCGAATTCGTATGATTTTGCATCTTTCACGCTGGTGTTCGGATTCAGCTTAGCAGGAAGCTGTGCATAGTTCAGTTCCAGTTCCGGATTTGCTGTCTGAAGATCCAGACTTGTGATCATCTCCGTGGTCAAACCTGTCAGTTTCGTAACCTTTTCAGTTAATTCATTGATTGTTGCCGCAAGTTCCTTCTTTGCAGCATCGAACTTTGAATCGATAGTAGATTCCAACTGTGCCTTTACTTTGGCTACTTCATCTTGAGCAGCCTTAATTGCCTCTGTTTTTGCATTGGCAGCATCAAGAGCGGCTTGAGCGGCAGCTTTCTCAGCTTCTGTTGCAGTAGATGCAGCGTCATTAGCTTTCTTCACAGCTTCTTCTGCTGAAGTCTTTGCAGCTGCAGCTTCTGTTTTTGCGGCATCCAAGGCTGCTTGCAAAGCTGCGATTTGAGAAGTCATATCTTCCTTAGTCGCAAGCTTGTCAATTTGTCCTTGCAAATTCTCGATGTCATCATCGTAGTCCTTACAAGACGTAAACGTTCCTGCAGTGCCCACCATTAAGGCACTGAACAGGATTACACTTAGAAACTTCTTGTTCATAATTGAAAACTTTAAATTTATAAATTTAAAAAATAAAAAAGTGAATAATCTCTCATTTTCATTCCCTTTCACATAGCTGTTGATTATATGATTTTTTCCGTTACTTCGCAGGTAATGAAATCTTGTTAATT
>ERZ809152.1036-NODE-1036-length-12220-cov-3.958570_pt1 | contig 12220 bp, 9 predicted proteins | sample MGYA00520518_ERZ809152 | MGnify/ENA primary metagenome ERZ809152 (study PRJEB31570, sample SAMEA3212996) | Homo sapiens | biome: human-gut; feature: human gut; material: fecal | place: Sweden | collected 2011 ...
CGTTCCGGCAAGCCATTCGTGGCTGTGGACTGCGGTTCGCTCACCAAAGAGCTTGCGCCGTCGGCATTCTTCGGACACGTCAAAGGGGCGTTCACTGGTGCGGACAGTGCCAAGAAAGGTTATTTCCATGAGGCGGAAGGCGGTACGCTGTTTTTGGACGAAGTGGGTAATCTCGCACCGGAAACCCAACAGATGCTTCTGCGTGCCATACAAGAACGGCGATACCGCCCGATAGGAGACAGAGCGGATAAGAGTTTCAATATCCGTATCATTGCCGCTACCAACGAGAATCTGGAAAAGGCGGTCAATGAGAAGCGTTTTCGTCAGGACTTGCTGTACCGTCTGCATGATTTTGAGATAACCGTTCCGCCATTGCGTGACTGTCAGGAGGACATCATGCCGCTGGCGGAGTTTTTTCGTGAGATTGCGAACAATGAACTGGAATGTAATATTATCGGTTTTGACGGGGAAGCCCGGAAGACATTGCTGACCCATGCTTGGCCGGGAAATGTCCGTGAGCTTCGGCAGAAAATCATGGGTGCGGTGTTGCAGGCACAGACAGGACTTGTCACGAAAGAACATCTGGAACTTGCCGTAACAAAACCTAACTCACCTGTCAGCTTCGCCCTGCGCAATGACACAGAGGATAAGGAACGGATTTTACGTGCGTTAAAGCAGGCAAACGGGAACCGCAAGGTTGCCGCTGAACTGCTCGGAATAGGACGTACAACACTGTACAGCAAACTGGAAGAATATGGATTGAAATATAAATTTCAGCAACCATAGCCGGCAATTCACCGGATTTGTATGATTTTGATTATCAGAATTTGGTTAATTCTTAAAATAATATTATCTTCGCATTGAGCTATTTGAAATGATTGGGAATCATGCAAAATGATGAAGATAGGTGGTTTCTAAACCATTACCTATACCTTTATTATTGGTTTGCAATTTATTGATAATCAAGCATACATTAGTTAGTGCAACAAATGTATAACAGCAGAAAGCAAAGATGTCCCGAACCTGCTCCAACCGTTTAATGCCGAAATCCTTTTCCATCAGCTTGTCCAGCTCTTCTTGGGATAGAAATTCCACATTGACTTCATCTATCTTGAAATGGATGCCATAAAACGGATCTTTTCTTATCCATTCGTTGGCTAATGCAATGCGTATGACTTTTTTCAGGTTTTTCAAATGTTTCAATGCGGAATTATTCTGGCATCCAATGGAAGTTTTCAACCAATACTCAAAATCGCGGATAAACTGTCCGTCCAGCTCATTCAGAAACAAGTCATCTTTGTGGTAGCAAGAACGGATGAATTCCCTTAACCTATTTATGGAAGTTTCAAATTTCATCACGGTTGACTCCGTATATTCCTTACCGATTAAAGCCCGGCATTTCTGATTATGATCCGCATAGATTTCCAAAAGCGTATGCTGCACTTTATCACGTCCATAGTACCTGTCACGGATAGCATCCGCCGTAACTATTTTTGCATCTACTTCAAGTTCCCTGTGTATTTGCAATACTTTAGCGCGGACGGAACTTATATAATGATTAAGCTCCTGCGAATTGCGGTCTTTCCCTTTGGAGCATTCTTTTGACTGGTTCCAAAGCTCTATGGGTACGCTGCGCTTAATCATAATTTCCGCTTTTCGCTTGTCAACGGTGATGCGCATACATACTGGAGCCTCTCCATTTCTCAGCAATTTCTGCCGTTTGATATAAAACAATACATTCAGTGTACTACGTCTTTTTTTCATTCCCATATTTTTGCATTTTAAAGTGGTACAAAATTAAATTATATTGTTCCAAATCAGACTATGCAAAATACTGAGAATCAGCGAAAATAAATCCAAATCGTTGGACTTTTTAATCCCTAAAAAAGTCCAACGGATAAGCCAGTGCTAACTGCACCATTCCGCCGCTTTTTATCGGGTAATCATAGAAAAAGAAAAGTCCCAAAGTATTGAACTTCAGGACTTTTCTTGATTTTGCGTCATAAGATTGCGGTGCGTACGGGACTCGAACCCGTGACCCCATGCGTGACAGGCATGTATTCTAACCAACTGAACTAACGCACCATTATTTCATTCTTTCGTTGCTATCTCTCTCGATTGCGGTTGCAAAGGTAGACAAAATTCTTATATCTGCAATAGCTTGAAAGAAAAAAAATCATCTTTTTTTTAACATAGCTTGATTATAAGAGATTTATGTTACCTTTGCAAAACTAAATTAATATTGAAATCATGAGAAATACTCCTATTGAACGTAAGTTGATAGATGAAACTATCGCAGATTTTCATATCACAGACTTTGCCAAAGCAACCATCCGTGAAGTAAAAGCCATTCCAGCCAATGCCGAAGCGGCATCGGGTGTGGAATTCATAAAAATGGAAATGGGTGTACCCGGACTCCCCCCCTCAGCCGTCGGCGTAAAGGCAGAGGTGGAGGCATTGCAGAATGGTATTGCCAGCCTCTACCCGGACATTAACGGACTTCCCGCCTTGAAAGAGGAAGCAGCACGTTTTATCAAAGCCTTTATCAATGTAGATGTAGCCCCCGAAGGTTGTGTACCAGTTACCGGCTCCATGCAAGGAACTTTCGCTTCATTTCTCACATGTAGCCAATGCGATGAGAAAAAGGATACCATTCTCTTCATCGATCCCGGTTTCCCGGTACAGAAGCAGCAGTTGGTCGTGATGGGACAGAAATATGAAACCTTTGACGTATATGACTACCGTGGCGACAAGTTGAAAGCGAAGCTGGAAAGTTACCTCAGCAAAGGCAATATCTCCGCCATCGTCTATTCCAATCCCAACAACCCCAGCTGGATTTGCCTGAAAGAAGAAGAGTTGCGCATCATCGGCGAACTGGCAACCCAATATGACGTCATTGTGCTGGAAGACCTCGCCTACTTTGCCATGGACTTCCGCCAAGACTTGAGCAAACCGTTCCAAGCGCCTTACCAACCTTCTGTGGCACACTATACGGACTATTACGTGCTGCTCATTTCCGGTTCCAAAGCTTTCAGCTATGCCGGTCAACGTATCGGTGTCAGCTGCATTTCGGACAAACTGTATCATCGGGCCTATCCCGGGTTGACACAACGCTACGGCGGCGGCACCTTCGGCACAGTATTCATCCACCGCGTACTCTATGCGCTCTCCTCCGGCACCAGCCACTCTGCGCAGTATGCTCTTGCCGCCATGCTTAAAGCAGCCAATGAAGGTCAATACAACTTCCTTGATGAAGTGAAAGTATACGGTGAGCGTGCCCGCCGCCTGAAAGAAATCTTCTTGCGCCACGGTTTCCACTTGGTATACGACAATGATTTGGGTGATCCCGTTGCCGACGGTTTCTATTTCACCATCGGTTATCCGGGCATGAGTAGCGGAGAACTTGCGCGGGAACTAATGTACTACGGTGTAAGCGCCATTTCGCTGGTGACCACCGGAAGCCATCAAGAAGGATTGCGTGCCTGCACTTCCTTTATCCAAGACCATCAGTACGACCAGTTGGACGAACGTATGGCGATTTTTGCCGAGAATCCCCCCATCCAATAAAAAATATCCCTATATAAATAAGGTATCTCTACCAGTTGATGCCGGTATCCCACCACAATCGGGTACCGGCATTGTCATCCCCACCCAGTGCCTCTACCAAAGCGGCATACTGCTCGGCATTCTCCGTCTTCAGTCCGCCGGGAAAGTTCAGACGGCGAATCATTGTCTCAGTATCTATGCACCCGTCTTTACTGTGATTAAAGCGTACGGGGAATAGCCGGGGATACCCCGTCCGGCGCTGTTCAGCCCAAGCCTCACACCCTTCGGGAAACATGGCAATCCATTTTTGGGTAATAATCTTCTCCAGTTTCGTATCCCTATCCGCTGACTCCAGCCAGCGTGGCGAAACTTGGCAACGGGCAGTAATATCATTCTCCATATCGTAGGTATCCACAAAATCGGCAGGCAACAAGTCGCTCTCCAGATAAGCGTCGGACTGCAAGATGCCATACTGACGGAAAGAAGCCATTACCCCTTCTTCATAGCAGGTTTTCGCCGACTCATCGGTCCATCCCCGTAGGGCAGCCTCGGCACGCAGGAACCAGACTTCTGCTGCCGGCATCAACACTGCATCAGTCTGCTGGGTGACTTTCAATTTTGAGAGTGTATTATAATAGTTATGTGCAAAGCATGTACCCTGACGAATGCCGCGATACTCGCCTGCAAACTGTTCATTCTGGCAAGTGGCAAAATAGATTTCACGACGGGGATCTTCATATCCGTTCAGTATGGACTCCATCGGCGCTCCCATATAAGCTTCATTCCAAACAAGGTTTATCTCGCCCAACGGATTGGTATATCCACTCGCCGTGGAAACCGCCACCGACTCGTCCGCCTCCCGAATGACTCCGTATTCATTATCCATCGCTTTACGGAATTCCGTTTTTGCCTTCTCCGGACTGGCTACCGCAATGCGCATGGCAAGCCGCATCCTCAACGAGTTGGCAAACTTTATCCAAGAGTCATAATCACCGTCCAACAACATATCGAAACGCGCAAACTCCGAAGCTCCCGGATGCTTGACAATATAATCGGAAAGTACAGCTACAGCCGTATCAAGTTCACAGAAAAAGGCACTATAGACCTCTTTCTGCGTGTCAGGCATATAACGGGCTTCGGGATCGGCAAAATGACTATACACAATAGGGCCGTAATAGTCCGTGACACGGTGCATCACTTCCACCTTCAGTATCTTGGTAATGCCGAAAAAGGCAGGCATACGGTCACGTGTGGCATTCTCCGACTGATATATCTGCGGGAAAACATACTCATAGGTATGTCCCCACATGGCGCTGTTCCATCCATCCTGCAAGTTGTAGTCCGAATTGTGCGAACCTCCATTCAGAGGCTTGGCATCGTGCATGTAACCGCTGAACATGTCGGCATTCAAATTCTGGGTCAATTGAAAAGGCCAGTTCTTCCCCTTTCCGTAGTCGTAATTGAAATAGATGCCTTGCTGGATGATTCCAAGACGGATGCCATGTTCGTTATAGTCGGCCTGCAAGTCCTCGTCCGTCACGCCGGACTTGTCCGTATTGATTTCCTTAAAGTCTCCCGTACAAGCCAGAAACACGAAAACCATGCCAATCAGTACTATAATCCTCTTCATATCAAGTCTCCCTCCCCCTCTTAAAATTCACACTTCAAAGAAAATCCCCAACTACGCGTGGTAGGCATACCGTAGACTTCAATTCCCTGGTTATCGTTGCCCGTAGAGAGTACCAGATCAGGGTCGAAAGGCGCCTTTTTGTAGAAGAAGAACAAGTTGCGTCCCGAAAAGGACAGTTGTGCCCGCTTGAGGACTTTGGTCTTTTCCATCCAGGCAGCAGGCAGTTGGTAGCCCACGGACAGCTCACGCAGCCTGATGTTCGTGGCATCATACATATAATATTCCGTCACCCCGGCCCGTCCGCCTACAACATTCTTATAAAATCCTTTCACATTATCTATCCGGTTACCTTCAAGCATTACATAACCTTTATCCCTGGCCCGGGCCGTGACTTCAGAAACGCCATACATATCCATATCCGCCTGCGTCTGGGACAAAATATCGCCTCCAAAGCGACAATCCACCAGAAAATAGAAAGAAAAATTCTTGTAAGACAGCATATGATTCCAGCCCAGCATCAGTTTTGGATTGGCATTGCCCACTTTCACCGTATTGCCATCACCTTCCACCAAAGGCATGCCGGTATTGTCTCCTTCCGTGCCGTAAACGATATTGCCCGCATCGTCACGTACAAAAGCTTTTCCGTAGATGTCACCGATAGAGCCCCCTTTCACCAATTTCATGGCATAACTGGACGAGAAGCTGGTAGGACCGTAAAGAAACTCCTTCAGCGCTTCGTGCAGTGAAATTATCTTGTTGCGGTTGGTGGAGAAGTTCACCTCTGTTTTCCACTTGAAATGGTTTGTCAGCAAAGGAACGGCATCCAATGAAATCTCCCACCCCACATTCTGTATATTACCCGCATTGACATAACGGTAGGCATATTTATCGCCCGACAGAGTGGGAAGCTTGAAGAACTGGTTCCGGGTATTCGTCTTATAGAAAGTGGCATTCAAACCAATGCGGTTCTTTAAAAACCGCGCTTCTATCCCCGCCTCAAAGGAGTGCGTCATCTCCGGTTCCATATCCTTGAACGGCGCGGCATCACTTGCCAGGAACTCTCCGCCCGCCGTGATATGCGAGGAAGGATTTGTGATGAACATGGGAATATCATTGCCCACCATGCTGTATGCCCCCCTTATCTTTGCCAGTGACACCCATTGGGGTAAAGTCATCAGCTTATTGAATATCAGCGAAAATCCCACGGAGGGATAGAAGAACCCGCTTTTCTCATGAGATGTATAAGCCAGCGTGGAAGACCAGTCATTACGGGCCGACAAATCAAGATAGACAAACTCGTTGTAGCCCAGTTGTGCCGTCGCAAACAAGGACTGCAATTGGCGCCGCGCATCAATCTTCTGGTCCAGCCCGGCAGAACCATTCATGATGATATTGGCCAGATTGAACACATTGGCATATTTCAGCGAAGCTGTTTTAGAGTCATAGCGGGTGGAGTTCACTGTCTTGTCATTGATACTGACACCGAGCGCCGCGTTGAGAGAGAATGCATCCCACTGCTTTTTCATCATCAGTATGGCGTCTCCGTAATATTGGGTTTCCTGATAGTCCATCTCGATATAACGCCCATTGGCTCCCGCCAACGCCGGAGCGGTAGAGGCATAGAACTGCTGGCGCACCTTGTCGTTAATATAGTCTACATTGCCACGGGCCTGCAGGCTTAACCAATCGTTTATCTTCAGATTGGCGGATAAGGAGACTATGACATGCATGCGGTTCTCCTTGCTCAATATGCGATTGGTAATCCAGTAGGGATTCTGCTCAAAATCCTCGTAGGAGGTATGCCAATTCTGTATGTTCAAGTTTCTACCCTCATCATAAACCTCGAAGTTCTCCTTATAATAAGCAATATCCTCACCCCGTGGAAAACGGTAGAGCCCCACCAAAGGATTCATGTAGAAACCACCCACGGTAGGCTTGTTCTTCACCACCTGGCGCATCAGGTTCATACTGCCATCTAACTTCAGACGGGAATTCAATAGAACGGAAGTCTCTCTGAAAGTGAGGTTGTGCTTCGAAAGGTTATGTTTCCCAATGATGCCATGCCCCGTAGTATTAGCATAGGAGAAATAGTTCTGCAACTTCTCATTGCCGTGACTCAAGGAGATGGAAGTTATGGAGGTGACACCAGTAGAGAAGAAGTCTCTCAGATTATCGTATTCGGGAAGGTTTGCCCGTTCTCCCCAACTGTCCACACCGTCACTTACTCCATAGCGGTTCTGCATCTTGGGTAGCGCAAAAGCATTGTCGAACATTAGGCTCGTCGAGAAAGAAACACTGCGCTGCCCGTGCGACTGCCCCTTCTTTGTAGTAATCAGTATCACCCCATTGGCAGCCTGGCTACCATACAAAGCTGCCGCGGGAGCTCCTTTCAGGATACTGATACTCTCTATATCTTCAGGATTCAGATTGGAAATGCCGTCTCCTCCGTCACGGTTGCCGGCATTGGCCGTTCCGCCTATGGCAGAGTATGCTTGCTCGGAAGTGGAGTTCAGAATGGGAACACCGTCTATCACATACAGCGGTTGGTTGTCACTCGCCACCGAACGGATTCCACGGATACTGACTTTGGCTGAGGCTCCCAGACCGGAAGAAACCTGATTGACACGCACACCTGCCGACTTGCCGGTCAACGAAGTAATTAAGTTGGGCATTTTTACTCGCGTCAACTCCTCGTTTTTTATTAAATCTGTGGCGTAAGAAAGAGAATTTTCTTTCTTTTCGATACCCAAAGCGGTAACAATAACGTTATCCAGCTCTATCATATCTTCTCTTAGTGTGATATGAAAGGTCGAATGTCCTTCCACCTCAATATCCTGGGAAATGTAGCCGATAAACGAAACACGAAGCACTGCATTATCGGCAACCACCAGAGTGAATTTTCCTTCCGAATCCGCTATCGCACCATTGGCAGTTTCTTTCTCTTGAATAGTGGCACCGGCCAGCGGAAACCCGCTTTCATCCAGCACACGGCCACTTATCGTCACTTTAGAAAGCTGTATTTCAGAATGTCCCGGACGCTGCATACGCTCCATAAAATCCTCCGGGCAATCCGTCCATCCTATAGAAAACAGCCCTAAAATTAACGTATATAATGTAGTATATTTCATTGCATTAAATTGCCAATTACTTGCAAACTTAAGTATTTTCTCCGAATAAAAAAAGCCATAGAATCTGAGAAAAGAAACTTTTAAAATGAAAAACAGCGAAGAACTTTGGTTTATTGTGGAATATTATGTATATTAGGGGCATGTATAGCAATATAAATCTATTCAAGATAGAAACAAACCATGTGGTTCCTGCCCGGGGAAAGGTCTTGATTTCCGAACCCTTTTTGTGTGACCATATGTTTGGACGATCCGTCATTCTACTGGTGGACCATACACATGACGGCACAATGGGACTGGTTCTGAACAAACCGCTCCCCCTATTCTTGAATGATGTGCTGAAAGACTTCGACTGCCCGGAAAGTATACCTATCTATAAAGGAGGACCACTCAGCACAGATACATTGTTCTATCTGCACACGCTCGAGGGTATTACCGGAGCGCTGTCCATCGGCAAAGGCTTCTACCTGAACGGTGACTTTGAAGCCATTAAAAACTACATCATGCAGGGAAATCCCGTTCAAGGCAGAATCAGATTCTTCTTGGGATACTCCGGCTGGGAGTACGAACAACTGGGCCGGGAAATTGAAGAAAACACCTGGCTGGTAGGCAAAGAAAACATCAGTTCGCTAATGAACGAGGCGGCCAGCGGCACACTCTGGAAGAAGGCATTGTGCAAGCTGGGAGCAAAATATGAAATATGGTCGCGTTTCCCTCAGATTCCAACGCTCAATTAGTGCTTCGGAGAAGTTGCAACAGCACGACATCCTTATAGCATCCTCCTACGCGCCACCACTCCTTCAAAAGCCCGCAACGCACAAAACCGCAGGATTCAAAAAGGCGGATACTTGCCTCATTATCCACCGAGATATGGACTATCAACTGTTTCAGATACAAGAAACTGAAAACATAGTCGCACAGCAAACGCAGCGCTTCCTTGGCATAACCATTGCCCTGATACTCCTTCCGTATGGCAATGCCCACCTCTCCCCGGGCATGCATGGGAGAAAACTCTGTAATATCGATGGTACCTATCAGCGCATCATCCTCTGCACGTACAATCATCATACGCAGCTGGCGGTCGGCAAACATATCGCATTCGGAATTCTCAATATATTGTTTCAAGACAAATCTGGAATAGGGTACGGTGAAGTTCGTCACATCCCAAGTCTGGGAATCATTCTCCATAGCATACATCACTTCCAGGTCTTCCGGCTCCATAGCACGGAGACGCACCCTTTCACTGCAGAAATAAGATTTATTCATATCTTCCAGTCGGTTACATTTCTTCTTCTTTATTGATATGCAGTTCTTTACGCAGGCGTCCCTCACCCGGCAGGCAGAACAGAGAAGCCGTCAGTCCTATCAGTGCACACAGTGCACCCGTACTGCTCAACATGATATAATAGGTGAAAAAGCCTGCAAGCACCGGTATGGCAAGCAATGCCAGCCGCACGCCACTCCACAGCGCATAGAGGCGGAGGGCTTCGGGAAGCGTCACTACATCTATTTTCCGGATTAATACCCATGAAAAGAGTTTCAAGGCTATGGGTACGCAAGAGGCAGCCAGCAGAATGGTTACCGTCTCAGCCATATAGGTGGCACGTACATCTCCGGCATACATACCTACCCATCCGCCTCCGGTTTCTCCAAGTAGAACGAGCAGGATGGGAAGCATCCAGAAATAGGCAAAAGTTGTTCGGACACGCGCTGCGGTCTTCTTTATTTGTTCTTCCATTTAGTAAATTGATAGTGGATAATGAATAATTGATAATGGCCCAAACAATCAGGCAGTTCCGGAAAATGGAGTGCGGTTCACAATACTGCGTCCCAGAGTCACTTCATCCGTATACTCCAATTCGTCGCCGATGGAAATGCCACGGGCTATGACAGAGAGCTTCACGCCCAGTTTTTCCAGCTTGCGGTAGATATAAAAGTTGGTGGTATCTCCCTCCATCGTCGTGCTCAGCGCAAGAATCACTTCATTGATGCCGCCGACGGCTACCCGCTGCACAAGGCTTTCTATCTGCAAGTCTCCGGGGCCAATGCCATCCATCGGCGAGATGACGCCTCCCAGCACGTGATACAAACCACGGAACTGTTGTGTGGCTTCCACAGCCATCACATCGCGGATGTTCTCTACCACACAAACCACAGAGGCGTCCCGTTGCGGACTGGAACAGATGCGGCACGTCTCCGTATCTGATATATTATGGCATACCTTGCAATATTTCACTTCATGCTTCAGCGTCACGATGGCATTGCCGAACGCTTCCACCACTGTCGTATCCTGGCGGAGCAGGTGAAGAACCAGCCTCATAGCCGTCTTGCGTCCCACTCCGGGCAACTTGGCAAACTCATTTACCGCCTTCTCCAATAATGTAGAGGGAAACTGTCCATTCATACTTAAAATTCTCCTATTGGCCACAAAGATAGTGCAAACCGAATGCAGAATAAAATGAACGAGTTCATTTTTTATGCTGAGGTACAGCCTATCTTCGCTTTCTGGGCAAAGATAGTACAAACTTATGAAATTAGTGCTACCTTTGCCACACGTAAAACCCCAAAAAGGCAACAAAATGGATATTACAAACGCTGAATTCGTCATCAGTAACACAGACGTGCGGAAATGCCCCACTGGTACATTTCCCGAATATGCTTTCATCGGACGCTCCAACGTAGGAAAATCCAGTCTCATCAATATGCTGACCGGGAGAAAAGGGCTCGCCATGACCTCTGCCACACCGGGAAAGACCATGCTCATCAACCATTTCCTCATCAACAAGAGCTGGTACATTGTAGACCTTCCAGGATACGGCTACGCCAAACGGGGACAGAAAGGGCAGGAACAAATCAAACGTATTATAGAAAGTTATATACTGCAACGCGAACAGATGACTTGTTTGTTTGTTCTTATAGATAGCCGGCTGGCTCCCCAAGCCATCGACCTCGAGTTTACGGAATGGCTGGGCGAGAACGGCGTACCCTTTGCCATCGTCTTCACAAAGGCCGACAAACTGAAAGGCGGCAGACTGAACACCCACATCAACGAATACCTGGAACAGTTGAAGGAACAGTGGGAAGAGCTGCCTCCCTACTTCATCACCTCTTCTGAAAACCGCATGGGACGGAAAGAGCTGCTGGACTATATCGAAAGTATCAACAAAAGCCTGAATAGCAAACAATAGACATAAGTAAAATGAAAAGATTAGTTTTTTGGCAACTGTTTGTTGCCGCACTACTGCTGACCGGCAATAGTCACGCACAATCCATCAAGGATTTGTTCAACAAAGAAAATATAGAGAAGGCGGTAAATGCCGTGACCGGCAAGTCAACAGCGGATATGACCGGCACTTGGTCGTATACCGGCTCCGCCATTGAATTCGAATCGGACAACCTGCTGCAGAAAGCCGGCGGTGCCGTTGCCGCCACAGCCGCAGAAAAGAAACTGGACGAACAGCTTGCCAAAGTAGGCATCAAAGCCGGGCAAATGTCATTCACATTCAACGCCGACAGCACATTCAGCGCCAAAGTAGGGCAAAAGAGCATGAAGGGAAGCTACTCCTACAATGCATCCACCCAAAAGGTCAACTTGAAATTCGCCAAGCTGATAGGTATGAATGCCAAGGTCAACGCTACCTCCACAACTATGGACCTGCTGTTCGAATCGGACAAGCTACTGAAACTGATAACCTTCCTCTCCAGCAAAAGCAGCAACTCCACTCTGAAGAGTATCGGCTCGCTGGCCAACAGCTACGACGGAATGATGCTCGGATTCTCATTACAGAAACTGTAACAACAACTTCCATACAACAAAAAAATCCCGCAAGCACCGAACAATGCTTGCGGGATTTTTTTATCTGAAAAGAGCGGAAAACGAGACTCGAACTCGCGACCCTAACCTTGGCAAGGTTATGCT
>ERZ809152.1039-NODE-1039-length-12199-cov-6.643034_pt1 | contig 12199 bp, 4 predicted proteins | sample MGYA00520518_ERZ809152 | MGnify/ENA primary metagenome ERZ809152 (study PRJEB31570, sample SAMEA3212996) | Homo sapiens | biome: human-gut; feature: human gut; material: fecal | place: Sweden | collected 2011 ...
CGGCTGGTGACAAAGGCCACCACGCCGCCGGGACGAACCTGATCCAGAGCCTTGGCGAAAAAGTAGTTGTGAATGCTGAAATTCAGCTTGTCATAGGCTTTATCCCGAACCTGATACTGGCCAAACGGAACATTACCCACCGCCAGATCATAGAAATCCCGCCTGTCGGTGGTCTCAAACCCTGCCACGGTGATGTCGGCCTTGGGGTAGAGCTGCTGGGCAATCCGCCCGCTGATGGAATCCAGCTCCACGCCATAAAGACGGCTGTTTCGCATTTCCTCCGGCAGCATACCGAAGAAATTGCCTACACCACAGGACGGCTCCAGGATGTTGCCGGTCTCAAATCCCATGCGGCCCACAGCCTCATAAATGGCTCGGATCACCGTAGGGCTGGTGTAGTGCGCGTTGAGGGTGGAACCTCTGGCAGCAGCGTATTCCTCCGGGGTCAGCAGCTCCTTCAGCTGGGCATATTCCTTGCTCCAGCTTTCCTTGTCGGGGTCAAAGGCATCGGCAAGGCCGCCCCAGCCCACATACCGGGAAAGGATTTTCTGCTGTTCCGGCGTTGCCTGCTCGGTGGTTTCCTCCAGGTATTTCAGCAGCTTGATTGCCTCGACATTGGCCTGGAACTTGGCCTTGGGGCCGCCTTCGCCCAGGTGATCGTCAGTGATACGGAAATTCTCGGCGGTGCGACGCAGATTGGCCTTGTATTCCTCATAAGAGGCTTCCTCAGCAGCTTTGACATTGGGGAAGGTCTGCCACTCGCCGTTTACCTGAATGGAAACGGGGTGTTCGTCCAGCACTTCATCCGGGGTTTTCTCCGGCTCGGTGACAGGTGTAGGAGGCTCCGGCTCATTGGTTCTCAGGGTCTGAACAACCACATCATAGGGCAGATGGTTCTTGTCGCCCGGATAGACAGCCACAGTCTCGGCTTGGAAGGCCGGGGTTTCGGCAGCCGGTTCGGGGCGTTCCTGCTCAAAACCGTCCAACTGACGGGCATACATCCCGCGCAGCAAAGGTGCAACCTCGCTCCACTGGAAGAACAGCATAGCCAGACGCTTTTCATCTGCATCCAGCACTTCCAGTTCGATACCTTCCGGCATCGTGCGGTAATCGGCGGTCTCGCCGGTCTCCAGCTCCATCGTTTCCACGATGTTGGGATAGGCCCGGCTCAGCCACAAGGCTACCTCCTGGTTGCTCTTGCCGTTGCGAAGAAGCTCGGAAAGCTCCGCCTTGTCCGCCTCACCAATCAGGCCATGGGCCAGCACATCCCGAAGGTCCTGGTCCACCGTATCCAGATTTGCAGGCAGGAATTCGGTATAGAAGTCGTTGCGGTTATCCTCCCGCAAAAGCTGCTCAAACCGTTCCCGGCTCTCAGCCCGGTAGATGGGATAGCTCATGCCGGTGGGCAGCAGCTGCACTGTGTCATCCCGCAGCTCTGTGATCTGATGGGGCCGGTCATCCAGATAGACAATATCACCCACATTGTAGGGAGGAACCGCTGGATCGTAGGAGGTTCGCTCCCGGAGTGTGCCACGAGCCGCAGCGTATTCCTCATCTGAAACCAGAACACGCGAATTATGGGGAGAAGGCTGTTCCGGCTCATCTGCCGGGACGCTCTCTCTGGATATGGCCTCCACATCCGCCATAACACGCTGGATGAATGGGTCATTATCCAGCTTTTCCTCATCCACCAGTTCACCATTCACAATGCCGCGCTCGGCCAAAGCCTCCCGAATGGCGATGGGGTCGATGTTGTCGAACCGATCCTGTTCCGCTTCGGTGTAGAACCGGTCCTCCTTGATAAGCTGAGCGATCCGGCGCTGTACCTTGGGCCAGGGCAGCACCGTTCCTTCGGGGCTTTCCGGGCGAACCGAAAACGGGGTTTTGCCATCGCCGCCGTCAAACTCATGGGCCAGCCATGCAGCGGTATCTTTTTCCCGCCCATGTTTCTCCATGTAACGGACAACGGCGTGTTTACTTTCGATTTTGCCGTTCCAGTCTTGGATAGCCTTGTCGATGTCATTGTCCGAGAGAGGGTGCAGCAGCTCATGGAGCTTGGGATAGGTCTCGTCGATGATTTCTCGATGAAGGCGCTGGCGGAACTCTGGTGTGTCGGAATAGAGGCGGAGCAGCTCCATGTTGCCAGATCCCAGGACAGCACGGCGAATGGCGGCATTGCCCTCGATCACAGCGTTCTCATGGTCACTGTGACCGCAGGCATTACGATATGGCACATCCCCCATAACAGCGGCAAGTACAATGGGCTTGTATTGCTCATGCAGTTCTCGAATCGTAGGGGCTGCGGCTGCTTCGGTCTCCCGAAATACTCTGGTCCCGTCTGCGCCAAACTCCGCTTCTTGGGTATTGATGTGCTGCTCCGCCTCATGGTCGATGGAGGGCATGGAATATTCCTGCCGCTCCTTGCCGCCTTCCGGGATAGCAGAAATGGTCACATCATGCTTATCACGCAGCTGTTCCACAACCTGCTCCAGCCGGTTTGCCGGGAAGCCGCACATTTCCACATAGCCGCCTCCGGGAATGGCACGGAGAGTGAGATTGAGGTCCAGTTCGGTAGCCGCAGTTTTGGCGGCCTCGCCGTATAGTTCAAAGAAATCGCCCATCTGATACAGGACCATATCATTCGGGTGGCGCTCTTTGACGCCGTTATATTCCCACACAGTCGGGTTCGGTTGTTGGGCTTCCATGGTGTCCGTGTCTGCCAGAACCTTTTCCTCCTGGCTCTTATCGAACTCGGCCTGTTCCTGATCCAGTTCCTCCATCGGTGCAGGAGCATCTTCCACCCTGAAACCCTTTGGAGGTGGGTCCAATTCTGCCAGGAAATCCTGGGGAATGGTGTTCCCATGGGTGTCCCGATACAAAACCACAGTGATAGGAACCCCATAGTCTGTATCTTCCTGGATGGTTCTGATGAACTTCTCTGCATCCGTGTATTCTACACTCTCACCCGGCAAGCCATTGGTTCCCAGGTATTCAATCCGGCCCACGGCCTCCAGTTCCGGTTCCGACTCTGCCAGGGCCTTTTCTGCCTGGATTTTGTCGTACTCCGCCTGTTCCTGTTCGGTGAGATAGCGTCCCTTCTGAATCAGGTCGGTAATCCGTTTGGCAACTTTCTCCCAGGTGAAATGCACATCCGGGCAGCCGTCTTTTTTGTAGTGCAGACCTTTTTCGTCGTGGCTTTCATCGCTTTTCATTGCACCGGACAGGGCATGGGAGTGACCGCCAATACCATACTCGTGTTTGAGAAAATCCACCTTTTCCTTATCCGTATGGGGTTCCTGGAAAAAGGTGAAAACACGCCCTTTGCCGCCCTCAAATCCGCTGCCTCTGGTCATGGCGGCGTCGATCTCGTCCTCGGAGATAAACTGCTTGACCGAAGGTACTTCCGTCAACTGAGAGGTAAAGGTGGTGCGAGGCAAGGACAGATCTCGCAGATTCTCCCAAATCTCTTTGGGCTTGTGGTAGTGGAAACGCAGCAAATCCCGATCCTGTTGGTAGGCCGTCCAGAACGCGGCATATTCTTCCGCAAGGTTCTGGCGAAACTCCGGGCTTTTCAGCTGCTCGGTGAGCCATGCAGATTCCTCCGGGAAACCGCGCCCCGGATTGTTGGCAAGGCTGGGCAGATACCCGGCTTCTCTGGCTTCCTCGCTGAAATCGTGATACAATTCCCAGAATCTTTCCGCAAGGAGGGAGCGTTCATAGCCCGCTGCCTCAGCCAGCTCCACATTGGTGGCAAACTGGCCGTCCTGCAAAAGCTGGCCGATACGCTCGGCGGCACTCTCCCAGGAAATAACCTGGGCGGACTTGTCGTAACGGGCTGTTTTGCCGTGGGACAGATGGATTCCATCCTCGGCATACCATGCAGTGATGCTGTCGATCCCATTGCCGCCATGGTACAGATTTTTCAGGGTGTCTGCGATCTCGGCGGTGGACTTCTGCTCCTCAAAGACCGCGACAATGCGCTCTCTCTGGCGATAGGTGTTTCCTCCCAGCCGCAGCACATGGTCGATGTCAGCCTGGGCAAAAGAAAAAGCAGAGGATGTTTTCACATTCTCTGCTTCATCTATGATTCTGATTTGTTCTGCTTCGGGGAGGAAGAAACTCAGCTGTGAATAAGCTCCGTCATCAGAATCTCCTCGGCCTGAGCCTTGCAGGTGTTCATCAGGCCCACCCAGCGCATCGGGTCGCTGGCTTTCAGCTGCTCCGTCGCGCCCGCTGCCGCCGCCAGTTGGGGCATCATCTGCTCCAGACGGTTCTGCGCTGTCTCGTCGATCTCGATGAGGTGCGGATACAGCTTCTCGGTCAGCAGCAGCTGATTGTAAATCAGGGGACGGTGTTCCTTCAGGTACGCTTTTCGCATCCTGCCGTACTTGCCCAGGGGCTTCTCCGGCTGTTCGGTCAGCTTCAGGTCGGGGATCTGATAATCTCCGTTCATCGTGTAAGTCAGGCTGTTCTCCATGTGTAACGCTCCTTTCTGCGAGTTGCTCGCGCTCATAGTTCTGGATGGTGACGCCGATCTGCCTCAAAACCTGCTGGTTGATCTGGCTGACCGCTGCGCCCAACGCCCCAACCGTGGCCGGGGTATTGAAATCGAAAATCGGCATGAAGTCCTCATGCTGGAAATATTGTTCCGTATCCAGCCCACAGCGAGACATCAGGGCATAGGCGATACTGACGGTGGCGGCGGACTTAAACTGGACTTCGATGTTGTAATCATCGTACTCCGCCAGGAACGAACCGTCAACGATATAGCGGAAGTCCCTCTGATGCTCGTCCCAATATTCACTCGCCAGCTTTCCGGCTACATCAGTGAGCTGCTGGGCGAGATCGTCACCGGCAACGCCATAACTGCGCTCCAACATGGCCGACACAGGCCCAATGTGCTGTTCTTCCAGCTGCCACAGCCAGGGGGTACGGGAATGTTCACGGGTGCCGGTATCGGAAATATCGAACACATAGCGCAGGCGAGGCTTGTCGCCGGAATCGTCCACCAGGGCAATACCCTTGGAGCCACGGCGCACATACCGGCCCATTTTTTCATTCCACAAGTCATACTCGGCGCAGGCGGTGGCATCCGGGCGCTGGGCGTAAATCATCATCTGCTCATGGAACGGGTACTTATAAAGGCGAGCGGCAGTGGTAAGAAAAGCCGTCCATTCCTTCCAGCTGCCCACAAGCTGGGTTGCCACCTTATCAGCCATCTGCGAATACATTTCTGCTTTGGTTGGCATGGTTTTCTATCCTCCCTTCAAAATTCTTAAAAAGATGGGGTGGCAATTCACCACCCCATCCAAACAGCTGTATTATTCATCAAAATCCGGGTACAGCTCCAGCTCAGCAAACTCGGCATCGCTCATGGCCTGGAGTTTCTCCAGGGCGCTGTCCGTCAACTTCCGCAACTCGGCTTCCTCCGGCGAAAGCTCGCTGCGCATCTCCGTCAGAGCGTCGATCAGCCCGGTGCGGCTGCCGGTGTTATAGATGCAAAGAAGGTTCGTTTCCTCAAAGGTGAAGTTGTTCATATCAAAGTTCCCTTTCCGCGCTCTTTTTTTGCGCTGTCTTTTTCGGTTCCGTCTTAGGCAGGCTTTTCAGCTGCTCCATGACGGACTTTTTCTTTTCCCGGTCCTCCCGGTGGGCGGCGGCAGCCAAATCCATGAGGGAGATCGGCTGGCCGCTGCGGGCCTGCTGTTCCAGCTGGGCCACCGTCGGCTCTTTGGGACCGTTGTTGATGATTCCGTCGATCATGCCGTAGTCATCCTCCACCGCCATTTCCGCGTTCCTCAGCGGATTGTCCGGCAGAAATCCGGGAATCTGCTCAAAGCCGAAGCTATCACAGTAATGACAGGATACCTTGCCATCCCGCTTGATGGCAACGATGTCGCTGACACTCATGGACGGGTGGCCGTAATCGGCGGGATGTTCGTTGTTGAAGCGGTAAAAGAGCTGTTCGGTGGTATCGCCTTTCAGATCAGAGGGCTGCAACGGGGCGGTATAAACCAGCTCATAGTTGTTCCGCTGTACTGTCTGCCCGATGGACTTGATCCATTCCAGGCCCTCGTAGCGGATGTCCCGCAGCTCGTCGGTGTGCTTCACCTGATAAATAGCGAAGCAGTCCCCCTTGTGGGAGAGAAACGCCTGCTCCCGTTCCTCCTGGTGGGCCATGCGGTCCTTGACCAGCTTATCAAACTCCGGGCTTTCCTCCCATTCCTCGCGGGATACAGCAAAGATGCCGTCATGGGCGTCCAGATCGGCGGTATCAAAGGCCATTTCCGGGTTTTCACCCTCCTGAATGATGTAAACGGTCAGGTCGCGCTCCATCAGCTCATAGGCCCGCTCTTTGGAGAGGGGCAGAAGGTCACCGTCCAGGTAGCCGCATTTCTCCAGATCATCCTGAGTCAGTGCCGGGTCCGGCATGGGATACTCGTCCAACGCCTGCTCCTGGGCATCCGGCAGCTGGGTGGCGACAGCTTCTGCGGTCTGCTGGTAGGCGGCCTCCTGCAAAGTCTCGATCATGGACAGCGGGGCATACTTGATGGACTTGCTGCCCATGCCCAGGTCCTCACAGATGTGGCCGATAGCTTCAGAACGCCCCATATTTGCTCCATCCAGCTGGCCGCCGTCCAACTGTTTCATGGTCGCTACATCGTAGAGTGTGTAATCCCATCCGGTGTCACAGGGCTGAACATGAAGATAGGTGGTATCATCCAGCACCAGCAGGGCCTCCCGGTACTCGGCGCTGGGCTGGGGACTTTCAGTATCGAAAGACAACGGAAATTCCTTATCGGAGTTCCAGTCAACATCCACGCCCATCGCCATAGCTTCATCGGCCATCTTCACAAGGTTGGGGTCAGGTTCCGGCTCGTCCAGCTGTGCCGGTTCAAGCACTGGCACAAGCTGATCCAGCCGCTCCATAAGCTCGGCTGCTTTTTGGGTGGTTTCATCCGGTTCGTCCTCGTTCACGATATTCTGGAGCCATTCGCGTACACCGCTGGCATCTCCGCTTCGGAGTGTGGCAGTCAGTTCATGCAGTGCGTCCTCACGGCTATCTGCATTGTTCCGATACTCATAAGGGTCATAATCGAAAGTGAACTGGTCGATGTCTGCTGCCAGCTGCTCGATAGGGTCCCGCTCAGGCTCCGGGGCGGCAGTCAGGTCAATGCCGCGCTCCTTGCAGATTTCCTTGTAGTTGCGCTCGATGTCGTTAATCAGCTCGCAGGAAGTCTTGTTGATGGTTTCCAGACTGGCCCGCAGCTCCTTCAGCTCCTTGTCCTTCGACCAGGAAGCGATGTAGCCAAAACTGTTCTCGCCGGTCTGGATGCCGAAATACTGGCAAACCGCATAAGAAATGCTCTCGGCCTCCACTTCCTCGGTGTTGCGGTTTTTGGCAGCCTGTTTCACCGCCGTCAGATCTTCCTCCACTTCCAACCGCCACTCAAACCGATTCTCGTCCACATAGCGCCAGCCTTCCTCGGCGGCGGCCTGTTCCGCCTCTGCTTCGGTGGCGAAGTCCAGACGGAAGTCATGCTTGGTGCCGCCCTCGCTCACCATCACGATCTTCCAGGTCGGCTCCGCTTCATACTTTTTGGGGTCGTGGAGCTTGCTGTGCGCGGTCTCATGGACAGCGGCGGAAACGGTCTGCACCTCGCTCATGCCTTCCCGGATTGCGATCCGCTGCTGGTCAGAGGAGAAATAGCCGTCCATGTTCTCGGCCATCGGCTCAAACTCGATGGGAACCGGAGCCGAGCGGCGCAGAGCTTCCATGAAAGCCTCATAGTGCGGTACCGTCCCGGACAGGCTGGAGGCCAGCTCTGGCAGAGGCTTTCCGTCCGTCTGGCTCACATCGAACACCTTCACCGGACGGAACATGGGGATTTCAATTTCTTTTTCCTCCATGACCGCCTTGCCATCCGCGTCCAGGATGGGGGCATGAGTATCCGGGTCGCGCTTCATTTCCTCGATCTTCTTTTTGTAGGGCGTGGGGGCAATGATGGTGATACCATGCTCACCCTTTTTCACATGGCGCTCAAACTGATTTTTCCACTTGTTGAACCCGGCCACCAGGGTAGCGTCCGGGCGCTGCATATAGATAAGCATGGTGTTGTTGACCGAATATCGGTGGAACTTGGACATGACGGACAGATAGCGCATATACTTCTCGCTCTCAAACAGCTCCTTGATACCCTGTTCAATGCCCGCCGTGATCTCTTGCAACCGTTCCCGGTTGGTGGGCTTATCAGCCATGAATTTCACTCTCCTTTCCAAATTGGCAATTTCTGATTGATGTTCGGCAATCCACAGCTTTTGTTCCTCCGGGCTGTCCTCCAGAAAAAAATCCAGCAGATAGCCCACATAGTCCTTTCGTTGGATTGCTTCCATAAACCGGGGGTGTGGATTTTCCTCCGGTGTTTTGGGTGTATAGTCCGTTTCCCACTTGCGGAGCAAGTGAAAGTAGTCGGCCAGAACCCGAAAGGTATGGTCCCGGTCCTCCTTGAATTTCTGGGCCTCGGATTTCTGCCGGACATAGCGTCGCCGGGGAGGGGCCTGACTGTCATAAGCCAGGCCAAAATCCTGGGCCAGCTTCTCGGCGGCCTCTTTGGGGGACAGATTGTAGAGCCTCGCTGTGAAGTCGATCACATCGCCGGTGGCTCCGCAGCCAAAGCAGTAGAAATATTCCTCATTCAGCTTCATGCTGGGATTTTTGTCATCGTGGAACGGGCAACAGGCCATACCGCTCCGATTGACCTCGATCCCATACATCTGCGCCGCTTCCCGGACGGTGATGGACTGCTTGACGGTCTCAAAGACACTTTCAGCCATGCTTACTCATTGCCTTTCTTGGGGGTGGGCGGCCTGTACCCGGCAGCCTTGGCTCGTTCACTGGCAGCTTTGCGACGCTCGGCGCTGTACGGTTCCCGGACAGACACGCAGCGTTTGGGAACGAGAAAGGTTTGGCGGTCCTTTTTCACGATCTGGTCCGGGTATTTCTCCGCCAGCCGTCGCAATTTCTCCAGCAGCCGGGAATCATGGGTATAGACTTCGGCGGTAGCCTCGGCCTGGTTGTAGAGGATAATGGTTTCCTGTTCGTAGAGGGAGAGCTTCATCGTTTGCCACCTTTCTGCTGGTCAAACTCCAGCTTGAAGTTGGCGTACTGCCCATCGTCCTCCAGAACCACTGTGGCATCGTAGGTCTTACCGGTCTTTTCGGAATAGCAGCCGGTGATCCTTGCGCGGCCATCTTTGAGCAGCGCCGTCACCACAGCCTTGGTGGGCTGTTTTTTCTTGGCGGCCCACCACTTGTTGTTTTTCCAGATGGCGAATTTACAGCCCTCGTTCTGGCAGAAGAAGCCTTTTTGCAGCTCCGCCACATCGCCGCCGCAGCGGGGGCATTTGCCCACCACTTCGCGGGGCGGAGTGAACAGATACTCGGTGCCTTTAATCATCCGATAGGTTCCCACCAGCTCTTTGAGCATGGCACTAATCCCAGCCATGAAATCCTCCGAGGCCAGCTCGCCACGCTCGATTTCACCCAGCCGGTACTCCCACTCAGCAGTCAGAAGGGGCGATTGCAGCTGCTCCGGCAACACGGTGATAAGGGATACCGCATCATGGGAGGGCATGAGCTGAACGGTTTTCTTGCTCTTTTTGCGCTCCAGAAAGCCGGTGGAAACCAGCTTTTCCAGAATCCCGGCGCGGGTGGCCGGAGTTCCCAGACCCTTGCGTTCGGCATCGTCCGGCATATCGTCCTTCCCGGCAGTCTCCATTGCGGAAAGCAGCGTATCCTCGGTGAAGTGCTTGGGCGGGCTGGTTTTGCCCTCCTTAATGGCAGCACCAGAAAGGGGCAGCGTCTGACCTTCAGACAGCTCCGGCAGCGCCTTGTCCTCGGTTTCTTTGTCCGGCTCCGCATTTTTCAATCCGGCGCGATAGGCAGTGTCCAGCGCCCGCCAGCCGTAATTTTTCACTGTGCGGCCCTTGGCGGTAAATTCCGTTCCAGCGCACTCGACAACAACAGCGGTTTCCGCAAAGGTATAGGGCTGGGCCACGGCGCACAGCAGCCGCAGGGCCACCAGCTCCAGCACCGCCTTTTCGCCCACCGGCAGGCCGGACAGGTCTGCGCCCTGGAGGTTGCGGGTAGGGATCACCGCATGGTGGTCGGTTACTTTCTTGTCGTTGATGACCGCACCGGCATCGCAGGAAATGGCAATTCCTTTCCGAAACGGCATGGCCTTGGCAACCAGATTGACCAGCACAGGCAGGCTTTCAGCCATATCGCTCGTCAGATAGCGGCTGTCTGTTCGGGGGTAGGTGCAGAGCTTCTTTTCGTACAGATTTTGGAGGTAGTCCAGGGTTTGCTGGGCGGTAAATCCCAGCAGCCGGTTGGCATCTCTTTGGAGCGTGGTCAGGTCATAGAGGGCGGGCGCTTTCTCGGATTTTTCCTTACGCTCCACCTTTTTCACCGTCACAGCCGCACCTTGACAGGCAGTTTTCAGCTGCTCGGCAGCGGCCTTGTCCGCCATGCGCTCCCCGGAAACAGAAAAACCGGGCAGTTCCAGCGTGACCGTGTAGAAGGGCACCGGCTTGAAGGTGTCGATCTCGGCTTCCCGCTGGACGATAAGGGCCAGCGTCGGGGACATGACGCGCCCGATGTTGAGGGTCCGGTGGTACAGCACCGAAAACAGCCGGGTGGCGTTGATACCCACCAGCCAATCCGCCTTGGCGCGGCAGAGGGCCGCATCCCGCAGGCCGTCATAGTCTGCACCGGGGCGCAGGTTTGCAAAGCCCTCCCGGATGGCGGAATCTTCCATCGAGGAAATCCAGAGCCGTTTCATAGGCTTCTGGCAGCCCGCCAGCTCGTAGACGCTGCGGAAGATCAGCTCACCTTCGCGTCCAGCATCGCAGGCGTTCACCACCTCAGTCACATCCGGGGCATTCATCAGCTGTTTCAGAATGTCAAACTGTTTCTTCTTGTCCTTGCTCACCACCATCTGCCAGGGTTCCGGCAGAATAGGCAGATCGTCATAGCGCCACTTGGCGTAGTCGGGGTTATAGGCGTCGGCATCGGCCAGCCCAGCCAGGTGGCCCACACACCAGCTGACCCGCCAGCTGTTGCCTTCTAAATAGCCGTCCTTGCGGATGTTGGCCCCAATCACAGCGGCCAGACTTTGGGCAACGGACGGTTTTTCAGCGATTACCAGCTTCATATTTATAAACACCTCCGTTCTCGTATTTCCTTTAACCACCCCAATAGTTCTTTCGTACACAAATCAACACAAGGACGATTGTCACAGTAGTTACCACAGCCATAACAAGGATGACTGGGGGACAAATGCGAGGGACGGGAAATTACTTTCCCGTCCCTCATTTTGCACGATATAGGAGAGTTGGATGAGGAGTCTGCGATACTGGTCATTCCAGTTTGTCCTCGCTTTCTTCGCCGCCGTCCCCATCATCGTCCGGCTCGTCAGATTCCTCGGTCTCCCAGGAGTCCTCGTCCTCCTGGTCGGTATTATCCTCGCCGTAGTCGTAATCATCCAAATTGTCGTTACCCTTGGTCTTAGGTTTGTTTTTCACCAGCTTAAAGTAGGCCAAAGCGCCGCCGCCACCCAGTAGGGCCAGCACCACCAAAAGAATGGCCGGATTCAGTCCGGCAGGTTTCTGCGCCGGTTCCTCCGGCTCTGCGGTTTCCTCCGGGGTCTCCGGCTCCGGCTCCTTGCCCGTGCAGCCGCTCATATTGGTGGCGCACACCGGGCAGGCGGTATTGACCGTACCGGCTACACATTTCTCCGTACAGTTACAGACAGCGGGCTGCTCCTGGGTAGTCTGACCGTCCTCCATCAGCGCCATCAGATCGGCCTCGTCCACCTGATTCAAGAAGTGGACGGCAGTTTCTTTGTCCTCGTTGGCTCGGTCAATGAGAATGTAGAAGTAGTTGCCCGCCTTGGTAGTGACGGTAATGAGCTGTTTGTTGCCGCCGAAATCATCCACCAGGGCGGCGTTGCCATCTGGGGTCAGGGCCGGACTGTCCTCAGTTTCCTCCACCACCACATTGCTGTCGTTGGTGGCGTCCTCTGCCGGAGGCTGGTCTGTTCCCTGGGCAAAGGCGGTCACGGAAAGGCCCATCATCAGCACCAGAGCGGCGCAGAGGGCCGAAAAGGTCTTGAAAATTCTCTTATTCTTCATGGTCGATC
>ERZ809152.1077-NODE-1077-length-11859-cov-5.261183_pt1 | contig 11859 bp, 10 predicted proteins | sample MGYA00520518_ERZ809152 | MGnify/ENA primary metagenome ERZ809152 (study PRJEB31570, sample SAMEA3212996) | Homo sapiens | biome: human-gut; feature: human gut; material: fecal | place: Sweden | collected 2011 ...
ATGGTGTCGAAGTGGTCGTTGATGGCAATATACCGCACGCCGTACTGAGGAAACGTGTAGTTGATATAAAGCCCTGTCAGCGAGGAATTACGACCGAGTCTTGAAAGATCTTTCGTAATCACCACTTCCACATGACCGGCTTCAATTTCCGCAAGCATCTTCTGAAAGCCGGGGCGGTTGGAAAAATCCACGCCGCTGTACCCGTCATCAATAAAGAACGTCGGGTTCGGAAAGTGCTGAGATTTTGCATACTCCATTAACATGATCTGCTGATGCTGGATGGAGTTCGACGGGTCATCCTTGCCGCCTTTTTCGTTTGTGTCCTCCACGGACAGTCTGCAATAAAGCGCTGTGATTTTGTCGGTTGCCCTTAACATATTGTTGTCCTCCTTCGGTGGGGCAACTGTCTGAACAGGATTGGATTCTTGGTTTATATCAAGAGAAACGTCGTTACTCATCGGCGTCCTCCGTGATACCGTTTTTATCATCGGCAGCGTTCTGTTCCATGATGCGTCTGAGCTTCCTGTCGAGGGTTTCCATTCCCTCGTAGCTGCCGGTTACGGTGTATTCCGTGCCGCCGTGTTCCTCCACGATTTTGACATCGGGCAGCCAAAAGGCGGACGGATTTTTCACAACAATGCTGCCCTTCTCATCGAAAGAAAACTCCCTCTTTGGGGCCTCGTCGGGGCGTGGCTTGACCTTGGCATACGGGTCAGGATTGGAGAAATAGAACGAACGGATTTCGCCGCCATCCTCACCGTTGTCAAAATCATCGTCGGCGAAAATCTCATTCAGTTCCTCGTCGGTCAGTTCGATGATCTCATTGTCATTTTCTTTTGGATTCACTTCGCCAAGCCTCCTTCACTTCGATTCATTTCATTCAAAATTATAGTCGGGGTAGCAAAACGGACGAACGCCGTCAATGGTCAAGATGAACGGCTACGCCGCCATTGACTTCTGTCCGTCCATTTCACTTTTTGGCAGACAAGGCGGCGGTTGCCGCCGATTTTCATTTGGGAAATGGCGCTTGCTATTATGAAGAACAGAGAATAGCAAGCACAGCAAGTGTATGTACACTTGCGAAATCCGGCGTGGTACGACCGGGATTTCCTTGCAGAATAGCAAGCAAATCCGGTGAGTACCCACACCGGAGCTTGCCATTCCGGCAAGCAATGCACGGCGGTACCCACTTCTCATTACTTGCCAACTGCGAAACGCACTTGGCAAGCAATGCTCGTGTTTATACACCCGTGCAATCTTGTTGGGGAAATGCCCCAAACCCCTGAACGATTTCAGAGAAATCGGCTGCGCTCCTGCGGAGCTGAACATCAATCTATCTTCGGAAAGTGAGTCAGGGATTTTTCGGCTCACGGTGTTCAGGCATATCCGGTTTTTTCTCATATCCGTCGATCGCCATTTTGCGAAGGTAAGCGCTCATATTCTCTATCCCAAGCTGCGCCATCCTCGCCTTTATCAAGCTGAGTTCTTTTTCATCTACGAAGAATTTGACCTGTATCGGTCGCTTGCGATTCCTGTTGTCTGGCATCGGGATTCCTCTTTACTCCTACGGATTATTTCTAATCAAAACCGATCGATTATTGATATGCAGTTCTGTGTTCTCCTACAAAATCACGCATAGAATACGCTTGTAAATTCCTGCTCCTGAACCTTCATCTTTGCTGTAAACTCTGAATAATTCTGCGCATCTATGGGAATTTTCAAGCCGTGCTTGATAACGCTGATGTCGTCACGCGCCATAACATTTTTCTCATAGGTCAAACCACGGTTCAACCACAATTTCAAATCGTCAGACCCTTCCGCTTCTGGATAGAGATAGTAACCAGCCTTTGCATCAAACCGGAACATATAGGCAAGCACCTGTAAATAATCTCGATTGCCAATGTTGTCAAGGGGTTTATACTTCGCGTCGGCAATGATCCGTGGTTCGCTATTCCGACTGATGAAATCAGGATAGATCAATCCGACATTTCCATCAAAAAGTCTCTGAGCGCCTGTGCCACTCTTGTTCATTGGGTGATAAAAGATATCTTCAATGAGCAAGTTAATATATTCCTCCCACAGCCATGCACCGTCAAACAGAATACCGTATATCTGCCTTGCTCCCGTGCCAATTTGATGTCTTTGGTGTCGGAGAATTAAGAGACACAACCTTTGTAATGCGAGATACTCTCTGAAATAAGCGTGTCGGACAGTATTCTTTTTGTTTTGCTCAATAATTTTCTGCCTGTCACACGGCTCATATTCTGAAGTCGCATCTATAACGAGTTTTACCTCGTCTTTCACTTTGATAAGAAGCTTATTTCCGTAAGGCTTTCTTTTGATAAACTCTACGGTATGCCGTACCAGTTCCATCAGGCTGTTATCGTAGGAAAATTCTCTCTGGCTGTATGCAACATTTCCTACAAATGGGGTGTTCTTCTCTATATGTCTTGCGACATCAATCGCGCCTTTTACATTTCCATCATTGTACCTGTGGCGGATATACTTTTTGAACAAGCCCTTCCGCATCGCTGCTTTGAGGTAATACGGAAACAGAAACAGCAGAAAATTGAACAGCCGATTGTCTTGATTGGCATCTGCATCCAAATCTACGATGTTTGGAAAGTCCAGAACTTTGTCTAAAAGATACTGGAAAAAGTAATCCTCACCCTCTCCGCAAAAACGGGATGCGATCACAAGCCGCTCATCACCGTAGCCAAGAAAGCCCATCACATTGCCGGAGCGATAGGTGTCATTGACGCTTTGGAGGATCATTTGATCTTGCGTAATATCCTCTGCATCTTTTACGGTTTCAGGAAATACGAACACACCTTCGCGCTCAAGCTGTTCCAATGTCTTATCTGCAATTTTGCCTGTCAGCCTCGCTACTTGAGAAAAGGCATCTTTTTTCTGCTGGGAGTTATCCTTGATCCTGAGCAGCTTCATTCGCATCACCTCTGGCAGGTTTCTGATAGCCGTATGCCCTTGCGAACCGATTCATAATTCCTTCCTCATCGTACATTCCCTGAATGTATTCCTGTAGGAGCGGTTGCAGATAATCAGTCCAAAGCTGGTCAAAATCAAGTGTTTTCAACTTCAGGAAGTAAGACGCTCCGATCTGATAATTTTCATTCAGATCCTCGACCTCTGCGATTGCCTTATTGAGCGCAGCCATCCTTCTGATTGCCTCAGCCTCCAACTCCTCGTTTTCCAGCGACGCAAGCATCTCAAGGCGCTCATCCGCTCTGAGTTCTACGAAACGGAAGCGACGACGCATGGCAAAATCAAAGCTGTCCACAGAGCGGTCGATATCGTTCATGGTGCCGATGATATAGACATTTTCAGGAATATAGAACTTTTCGCCGGGGTCAGAGTGCAGATTGGAATACTGCGTGGAGATCTCTCCGGCTTTACCGCGATAACCGGGATCTATTGCAAAGAACAATTCACCGAAAATCTTTGAAATCTCACCGCGGTTGATTTCATCTATGATGAATATGTATTTTTTCAGTTCCTCCTGTTTTGCCTTTGCTTTTGAAATTGTACTTTTCTTTGCTTTGATTGCTTTATAGATGGCAAAGTCATAGGAATATCCTTGCGTAGCAAACGTCTTTCCGAAAAAGGACGTGATATCCTTTATTTTTTCAAACTTCTGCCCGGATTCCAGCATTTTCCGAACTTCATCCAAACTCAGAGCAAGCCTGTTGACAGATGCGTTTCCGGGAATAGAAATGCGGATATGCCCGTCATCCACGCCGGTAATGGTAAATTCATTTCCATTGATCGTCTTAAATGTGTCAACGCCAAACTCAACGCTGGAGAAAAACTCTGTCATGGATTCTTGAACCGTGACTTCCTTTTCTACGGTTTCTCTGGATTTTTGGGAGTCCTCATAGTTCTTTCTGGCACGGGCAACAAACTTCTTGAAAATGCCATCCTGCAATTCAAAGCCCATTGTCCCATCATCATTGATTTTCGGTCTTAGTCCTTCAACAAAATCAGAGTAGTCATAACTCGGATGGAACTGAACGAACTCAACCTGTTTTTTCTGCTCGTCAGTAAGAAGTGTGTAATCGTCAAAGTACCCATTGCTGATGATGTCCGCGGCGATTTCTTTGGCAAGATAAGATTTTCCGGTACCGGGCGCACCTCTGAAAATCAGATTTTTTGATTCAATCAGCATGGAAGAAAACGGATTTCGGTATCCCTTGAACTGTTGAACAAGCTCTTCCTGAACAGCAGCTTCCGTTTCTGCCGCTGCGGTTTCCTTCTCATCTTTTTCGCGGTATGTCAAAATAAACTGATCTCCCGGTTCACCGAAACGTTTCAAACATTCCTGAACGAAGATAATCGTAGAGAAGATATTCCAGCAATAGATAACAAACTGCCGTCCGTTGTCATAGCCGTATGTCAGGTACTCTATTGTGTTGCGGTGCTTCTTGAAATCGTCAACACTCGCATAAATACCTCTGATTACGTCGCTGTCCGGGTTATATTTGCAGACAGGGAAGTTCTCCTTGTCCTCAACCGATAATGCAGCAAGCTGCTTCTCGAACACCTGACAGGCAATGCGGGGCAAGGTTTGATTGGAATTTCTTCTTTCGCCTTTGCTGTAGGCTCGCTTGATTACGTCTCCATTTGCCCTCTTGAAACAGGCATCCAGCGGCTTATAGTTATCACCGAGGCTCAGATTATCCATTGTAAAGCGTTCATCTGTTGACTCGACGCTTTCGGCAGTAATAGATAACTCAAATTTTTCTTGCTGCTTAGTCTCGATGGAGAAGCCCAGACTTTCCAGATAGTTCTTTGCGTCAACGCTGTTAAAGGATTCTGTCGAAATATCCGTGCTGTTTGCCAAATGGTCAGCAACGGCTACCACATACTTCGGCGGATATTTTTTCCCATCCTCAGACACAAGTACATATTTTACGCTTGTATTATGTTCGGGAACTCCGTTCTCGTCGATAAATTTCAGGGCATCAATAACATCCTGCTTTTTCAGCTTTGGTATAGCCATGCTGCACCTCCTCGAAAGTGTGTACACACATTATATCACAAGGATAGCTCTGTTTTCAATACAATACCCAGAATTTATCGCCCTAAAATGTAACTTTTCTACGAATATAAGCTGATTTTCAGTTTCCCCAGTGTCGAACATACTCTGCATCGAAATACCCCTCTATCGACTTTACGGTTTTGTGGGGTATTTTGCACGACCGCAAATATGCGCACTTCCCAGCGAACCGTATACCTTATACAGCGATTCGCTGTTTCACAAAGGAACTGCATGAGAGCGATAACTATTTCACCCTTTTTACTATCCTTGCTTTACAGAGCAGAAAGTCGGTGATTTTCAACCCTTAGATGTACAAAAACAGGCAGCACCCAACCGAAGCTGAGTGCCGCCTGTTTTGTTGTCCAATCCTGCTTAGCAGATGCCGATTTTGTAGTTTTCTCAAATTACTGTCTTATCGGCACACGGCAAAAGCCCCGTTCTTTTTACTAACTCTGCAACGGTAATCCTTTCCATACTATCAATCATACCAGAAATAGCCTTTTTTGCAATTTCCATCTTCCTTTGGCTCTCGGCCTGTGTAATCTCTATCATTTTGTCATATTTCATAGTCATCCCATCCTTCTATGATATCTAATAGGATCATATCTATTTTTTCTCTTGCGGCTCTTGTCTCATCTGCCATGAGCTTATTGCCTATTTTCCGGTAGTAATGCACCGATTGTGTTGAAGTATGCCCCAGTAGTCTTGCTATCATCCAGTCATCCACATGCATCTCCGTCAGTTTCTTTCCATAGCAGTGTCGGAATATGTGTGTTCCAAACTGTAGCAGCTCGCCATTATCATCCCGGATATCTTCCTGGCGTATCATTTTCATGATCTGATTTTGGATCATACTATATTGATAAGGTTTTGTTGGATCATTCTTTTTTACAAAAATGTATGTTGTTTCTCCATACCGCTCTTTTGTATAATCAATCGCTTTCATGATGAGCCTTGCCACTTCTTCACTGATAGCCTTTTCATACGTTACGGATTTTACCTGATCGATTCTTATAAAATATCGTCCTTCCCGCATGCTTAGGCAATCTGGCTTTAAGGTCAGCGTATCGGATATCCGTGTTCCCAATAACTGGTGGATAATCAATGCCCTGCATATCTGCTCGTCCATCTTGAAAATGTGTTCGTTTAATCTCTTAATTTCAGCATCGCTATAAAATTTAAACAAATGCCTTGGAGTGCTTGGAAAATCATTGCTTAAAAATAATTCACTCAAGCTCTGTCGTTCATATAGATTTCCGACATCCTCCAGTACCCTCCGCAGGGCATAAAGATCCGACCTGTAATTTTTCCGTTCATGCGCTTCTGTTTGCAGGTATATCAGATACTGTTCGATATGCAGCCGCTCCAGTTCCTGTAATGATTTGATATCCGGACATCTTTTTTCCAAAAATCTGGCAAACCGTTTGATGGCTGTCATCTCACTTTGAATCGTTCCTAGTGGAGAATATTTCAGATGCATAAACACCGCTTTTTTTACTTCCTCCCGGATATCCGGCTGCGTGATCTTCGTAAAGTTGATGGTTTCCATATTCAGGATTGGGTTCGAGTGAATTGGAAAATCAAAATTTTTCAGATTCCAGATATCCTTTTCCTGCTCATCCCGGTCATCATCTTCTTCCGCAAACTTCAGGATCTTTTTCATGTGCTTTACAATGCCGGGAGTCTCAATCCCTATCCTGTCATATAATGCCCGGTACTTTTTACTCGATAAAGCATAGCCATTCTCCATCATCCAGCCTTTCAGCATACGGATTATTTTTTCCTCTGCCTTTGCATCCAGAGTGCGGATATTGCGGTCAATCAGAAAATCCCGGATATTATTGTAATAGAGCAGCTCACTTGACAGGCTAGAAGGAGCAAGTTTCTTTCCCCTGTCCCATATAAATTCCTCTAACAGCCTGCTGATCTCCTCTGTGGGCAGCCCTTCCAGATCAAAATACCTGTCCGGGCGGATATGCATTTTCCCGATCTGTTCCTCCGATGCCTGCTTGTAACAGTCCATCTCATACACATAAATTCTTTTTCTCATTTCTTATCACCACGCTTCTTGACTGTGATCGCTGATGCCAGGTCATTTCCTGGTTTCTTAAAGTAGGCATCACTCGCTTTTGCTATCCTCTTTGGCATAAAATCTACATACTGCTTTGTCATTTCCTCTGAGAAGTGTCCAAGATAATCCCGGATTGTCTGTATGGAAACGCCATCATCGTAAAACCGGGTAGCCAGTGTATGTCTATAATCATGGGTTTTGAAAATATATTCCCCATCTGCTATCTGATTCCTGGTACAGTGATACTGAAACTCCTTTCGGAATGTCCCCACCCGGTATGCCCCGCCATTTTTCCCCTTGAATATATAATCTTTGGGGCGGATATGGTTTTTCTCTATATATTTCCTCATAACCATGTACAGCATAAACGGTATCGGTATCATTTTATCTGCCTTCATCTTGATCTGATAAACTTTCAGCCATGCATCTTCCCCATCCCAATAATACGCATCCCCTTTTAACGTGCATACCTCGCTGATCCTGAGTCCGGTACACCACAGATGTAAAAACCCCAGCCTGGGAACCTGCGGAAATAAGTGGAGCTTATGCAGGATCTCCATATAAACTTCTTCTTCCACTGTCCTGTCATGATGCTCCGGGTATGTCTTTTTCAGATAATATTCTGGCTGAAACGGGATTTCCTTGATATATCCTCTTACATTTAAAAACTGGTAAAACTTTAGATAACACACAATTCTTTTATTAAAAGTGTCATCCTTTGTATCCTTTTCTTCCAGCTCCCGGAAATAGCCATCCAGTTGATTTTCATCCACTTGGCAGATGGATATTTCGTCATTAAAATATTTCAGCAGTTTCTTAACCTCATATAACTGTGACCGGATATTGGCTATGGTAAGCCCTCCGATTCCGACATGATATTGGGCATATTCCTGTAGAAGCTCCCGGTTCTTTTGATTGGTAACTTCTATAAAGCTCAGTCTCTGCACTGGACTGCTCGGATTCAGTCTGTCCTCTGATAAATGAAACCGTTCCATATACCACACATTAGCATGCCAGTGAATCTCCGGTGCAGTCAAAAATAAAATTTTCCGGCTGTTGTCTATGATCTGCATGGAATTTTTCACATTGACCACTTTCTTCTCTACGATCTTTTCAAACTGGTCGATTTGGCTCAATTCCAGGCGCTCCAGATCTTCGATGTCCTCATCCACACAGAAATCATACAGCCAGTGCAGGGGCAATAAGAAGCGCACCCTTCTTTCCTTGGGATCGTCCCGGTATAGGTTTTCCAGTATGTAATTTAATAGTAGAAACACCTGCTTTTTTAATTTCTCTGGCGCTATCCTTGCAAAATCCCATACCAGTTCCTGCTTATCCTGAATATTTCATTTGGTATACATCGTCCAGATGCAGTTGGTTTTCATCCATATAATTCAGATAATAGGATAGGGCAAATGCACTTCTCCGGATCGTATTCGGTGATATCCTCGACCGTTTCTTGTGCATCAGATATTTGGAAGGTAAAAGGACAATGTCCATGCTTTCTTTCTCCCGGATAAAATAGAATTTTTCCTGTTTTTCCATCTGCATGTCTACTACATATTGTGCCATTTTACTCACTTCCTTCCTTTCTAACGCTATACACAGTATACCCACTTCGGGGCAACAAAGCAATTCCAAGCTCCCCAAAAACCGCCTGAAATACCACTGAACTTTTATTGCAAAACCGCTCCTGATCTGTTCAGAACCAACAACGCCCGCAACGTGTTTCTACATATAATATTCTTCACATTTCTGCCTGCGGATAAAGGTTTCCACATCCTCGATGGTTTCTGCCATCTGGCAGGCTGGAAGCGCACACAGAACATCCTCATGGTACCTGCCCCCTGCCACCGCCCGGTGATCCAGGATGGACACTACGCACGTATCGCTCTCCGTCCGGATCGCCCTTCCAAACCCCTGGCGCAGCTTTTTTTGCATATCCGGCACAATAATATCCCGGATATATTCCGTCAGAGTCGCATACCGCTCCTTTTCCGCTTCCCTTAAGGGATCCGGGACAGCAAAGGGCAGTTTTACGATAATCAGCGAGGACACAATATCTCCGGGAAAATCAACACCTTCCCAACAGGAACCGGCTGCGAACAGCACCGCATTCTCCATTGTTTTAAACCGCATGATCTCCTCCTGGGCATTGCGCCACACTTCCACCATCGGAAAAGGCAGGCTGTCCCGTAAAATCTGGTAGACGCTGCCCATTAAAGAATAAGAGGTGAACAGCACCAGCGTATGGCCGTAAGTCGAACAGATCAGACGCTGGATATGCTGCGCCATCATGACGGCTTCCTCCCGGCTTCCATGCTTTGTCCTTCGTAGTGTCTGCGGCAGGTATAAGAGACAATTCTTCTCATAAGCAAATGGGGATTCCGCCACATATTCCATCACCCGGATTTCCTTTCCCAGCCCGTTTTCCTGCCTGGTGCGGGAAAAGCCATTTCCGGCCTTTAAAGTGCCGCTTGTTAGGATAGCCGGGAAACCCTGGCTCCACAGCATGCCAGAGAGAATATCCGGGATTTTCCTGCTTGTCGCACACAGTTGCGGCAATTTCCCCTTATCCTGCTCTAAGTGCAGGATGTAGCGTTTACTGGAGCCTGTAAAAATAGTTAATACCTCTCCTGCTTTTTCTAGCTGGTTCCGTATCCATCCCGGAGCAATCCCCCTTAATTTGTCTGTCAATTCTTTTAACACTTCTTTCCCTTCCTCCAGCGCAATGGCACATTCCTCTGTCATTCGAAAAGCCGATGCTGGTCCCTCATCTGTCATATGATTTTCACTGACTATATGGAAAAGATTATGGAAAACACCCTTTAACTTCTTAGCCGCCATCCCCTGATGCTCCCGCTCCAGAAAATAGCAGATTTCTAAAATATCCTCATAGCATAGAGATTTCCCGTACATCTGCCTTGCCGCATCCGGAAGTTTATGGGCTTCATCCACAATGAGCGCCCGGTAATCCGTCAGCAGAGGTTTATAATCCTTTGCCCGATGGGAAGAATCCGCAAGCAGATAATTATGATTACAGATTTGGAAAAAGATATCCGGATCCCGTGCCTGCTTCAGATACATCTGATAACGACAGCTTGTCCTTCCCGGACACTCTTTTGGGCAGAATTTCGGGACACAGACCAGCCTGCGGTCAAAGCTGCTCAGATTGGCAACCTCATCCATATCGTAGATTTGTTTTAAAGAAAACAGGGCTTTTTTCTGCGCCTCATTTTTAGGCTTATCCCGGACAGCCTCCAAGCGGACTTCCAGACGGTTATCACAAACAAAATGCTCCTTGCCCTTCCGCACAATAGCCTTTAATGGGGATCCGATCAACCCGGTTGCCAGAAAAATATCTGATAAAAAAGGAATATACTCCTGTATGATTGCCTCCTGCAATGCAATGCTGGAGGTGGAAATAACTACCGGACGTTTATCACACACCCATCCGTTTCCCATTGCCGCCGCATATTTTCGCATTAGGACACAAGCTACCAGATAAGCATATGTTTTCCCAATCCCCACACCCGCATCGCAGAGGGCTATTTTCCCTTCCAGCAGGGTATCTAACATCTGATGGCTTAGTTTTACCTGTTCTTCCCTTACGCTTAATCCAGCCTGCGGCAGAAGCGTCAAGAAAATAAAGTCAATTTCCTGATGTGCTTTTCTTTGATATTGATTCTTATAATTCATTTCATTGCCTGCCTTTCACGCATGACGTCAATACCAAAGGAAAACACATCTTTTTAAAGTACGGCTGTGAGTTCCCCCACAGCCGCATATATCTGATATCAACGACACACTTCCATTGATTTCTAATTGTTGTTTCATTGTCGGCGTCATATTTGACCTCGCACCCCTGACAGCCTCTGCCACTTCCTTCATGGCATATATGGGAACATTACCGGCAGGCATCTGGCAAATGCCATTCGCAGATGTTCTGAAGGTCTTGCTGATTACAACCTGGAGTTCATCCTCTGCTCGTTGGCAGAATATCGTATCATTATCCCCCATGGATGCTCATGGCGGAGAGCCAGCCGCGGCTCCCTGTCAGGTCTGATGGATCGCTCAAAAGAAACCGAAACAGACACCAGGGCAGACTTTCCATCACACAATTTCTGCGGTTGGTCTATCCCCGGTACCCGTTTCAAATTTCCTCGTCCTGGCGCTCATCCTGCAACGCTACTATCCATGGGAACGTACCAGTAATGCTGGTATAAGATTTTCAAGGTGCGTAAAAGGGGACACTATCCCCCCTTCTACTTAATAGCCGATGAGACAGCCTGTTTTTATTCAGCTTTCACAACTTTTTTTATTTTTTCCCGCAATCGCCTCAGTTTCGTATAGATCGTCTGCTCCGGCATATTGATACAAGCGCTGATCTCCTTTGGCGCATAGCCCATCATCTTGAGGACAACGATCTGCAGTGTTGTCCTGTCTGCTTCCATCAAAATATGTAATAGCTGTTCATCGCCTATGGCATCCAGCAGTTCCTCTACACTTTGGATCTGCGTTTCACTAACTTCTGTTTCTGCCAGTAACATCTCCACATAATCCAAAAGCGGCATTTGATGTTCCCGATAGCGTCTTTCAGAATTAAAATCCGCCCAATCGCTCTCATGCAATACCTGTATGGATACTTCATCCATGCCCAGTTCCCGGAGCTTTTCTTCCTCACGTTCTTTCCACTTCTTCCATTTTTGTTCTTCTCTTGCTTTGTTATAAG
>ERZ809152.1086-NODE-1086-length-11810-cov-3.695789_pt1 | contig 11810 bp, 7 predicted proteins | sample MGYA00520518_ERZ809152 | MGnify/ENA primary metagenome ERZ809152 (study PRJEB31570, sample SAMEA3212996) | Homo sapiens | biome: human-gut; feature: human gut; material: fecal | place: Sweden | collected 2011 ...
GGAATGCCGGAACAATCCGACCACACTTGTGCGGTTATCCTTGATGACCTCGGTCTTTTTCGTTTTAAGATCAATAATAGCAACCTCTGCACCCGTCCCCGGTACGGAAGTATGGGGAGAATTAAGCTGGTTGAGAGCTACATACATCTTACCATCACGTATAACATTGCAGCCTGGATCGGGATTATTGTCCTGAACGGCATAAGCAGAGAGGTCGATTTCATCCTCTTTTTGCAACGTGACAGTGTTGATTAACGCAATCTTGCCCCTTCCATGCAAAGCGACGTATGCCCGCTGTTCGTCAATAAAGTTGATTTCTCCGGGTTGCGCCATCTGTTCAAAGGTCATCGTACCTGCTTTTAGAAGCTCGCCGTGCGCCCCTCTTGTAAACTTGTGTACCTTATCTCCGAATTTTCCTTCGGGCACAAGTACCGTGTTTCCTTTTGCGAAGAGATAACACCCAAAGCCGAATTCAAAAGTTTTCTTATTGTCTGTTGCTTGAGGAGTCAAATCACTGAATGTCCCTACATACGCACTATTCCCAACATAATGCACAAAGGCGAAGTGCTGCGGCACCTCGTCGGGCGTTGGCATGGGGTCATCGTTCTTGTCGCAAGACGTCAGCCCTATGGAGCCGACCAGCATAGCGGAAATGGCTATGCGATTGAAAATTGTTGTTTTCATTATTATTTACGTTTAGAGTTATAAAATATCTTTCGAAAAGACGTATCTGAATTTCAGGTGAAGTGTCCGTCCTGCCAACGGCTGGCGGAACTGATCCCAAACTTCTTTGTTCATCAGATTGTGGCATTCCAAGGCGATGGAATATTTGTTTTTATAGGTCAACAACAGACCTATGTCATTGACGAAACTGCGTGGGATACGCCGTTTCTGCAATTCGGTTAGTTCCCAAAAGTAGAAGAACTCTTCCGTGAACTTCCCGTCCCAGAATGCCTTGACATGCCAATTATTGAATAATCGGTCGCTGTGATATTCCGCTCCGAAGTTGGCGAACAGGTAGGGGATGTTCGGAAGTCGTAAGCCTTTTGTCGGATTAGGGGCTTGAGTGCCCGGCAAATAGTCCAAGACATCGCGTACATCCTGATAAGTCAGGTTCCCGTAGGCATAGACCGTCGGCGATATATCCAGCTTCAGCTCGGTCTCTATACCTTTGATATGTACCTTTTCCGCATTCACATATCCGGCTGCCATGTGTTGTTTCATCAGTTTTATCATATCGCTCACCTGCATATAAAAGCCGTTCACCTCAAATTGCAATCGCGATAGTCCGAGTACATCGTTTTTGTCTATCAAGAAGCCCAGATTGAAGTTGTGGCTTTTCTCCGGTTTCAGTCCGGCGGCAGGAAAGGTAATGATACCGTCACCGAACAGTTCTTGCGAATTGGGGAGGCGTATTGCCCGTTGGTAAGATGCCTTCAGATGAAAGTCTCTGAACGGTTCGTACTTCATTGCCTCTATCCAGCCGATTTGCGATGTCGTATTGCTCTTTTTCTTCGGAGCTTCAATCATCTCGTATGACGTCAAATCCTCTATCTCGGAATGGAGATGGAAATACTTTGCAGAAAACATATTCGTCAGTTTTCTGCCGAAGAGTTTCGCTTCCCAAGTCAATCCAGAAACGACACTGGTCTTCTTGCTTGGAAATCCTCCGATGACAAAACCGGCATGCTGGCTTGCAATGTCATCGCTCGGTTGTCTTCGGGCATAGTTGATAAGCGTGTTCAGGTTCAGACTGTGATTGGCGGACAATCTGTAATCGAAATTGATACGTTCGTTTATTTCCAAGCCTTTGTCGTTTGAGTTGTGAGGAACATCTCCCGTCTCTCCCTGCCCGTTCGGACTCGGATAGATGTTTCCTTCGAAATCGTGATTCACCCGTGCCGTATCTACAAAATTGTTCGTTGTATGCGACAGTGAGAAATGTGACTCGAAGTTAAGGCGATTGTTTAGCATTCCACTTTTTATCAGTTTGTTTTCGAGCATAAACATCCCGGATTTGTTTTCAGCGTGCTGGATATTCTTCAATACTCCTTGTATCTCATTGAAACGGTTGTAATACCCGAACTCGGTACTGATTTCATCGAACCAGAGTTTCGTGAAAGCGATTTTTCCTTTCAGCATATACGAACGAAAACGGTCGTGGTCTCGCTTTACCAACAGGTTCTCTCTTTCGGGAACTCTAAATGAGTAATCATTCTTTGCAGAAGTATAATACCCTCCCGCACCGAGCAGAATACCGCTCTTGGGAAAGTTCTTGCGCGAGAAGACACTTCCCTTGTGCGTCCGGTAAGACCCCAGTTCGTACGAAGCATCCAAATAGTCCGTACTGAACTCCTTCGTAACGATATTGACGGCGCCACCCAATCCGTCACAACCGAAACGCGCTGGGATAATGCTCTTATAGACCTCTATCCGTTCGATAATGTCTATCGGAATCTCATCAAGAGAAAACGTTCCGTCCGAGGTACTCATGGGAATACCATCCCAAAGGATCTGAATGCGGTTTCCTTCCAAACCGTGAACGATAATCCTCGAACTGCTCCCCAATCCACCGCTTTGTCCTACTTTCAAACCGATGGTCTTATTCAAGATAGTCTCCAATGATATGGAGCGACCTTGCAACTCTTTCGCGTTTATCACGGAGACCGCCTCAGGCGACTCTCTGATAACTTGTGCTTTCGTCTTTCCGAAAACTACTACTTTTTCCAACTCCGTCGATTCTGGATATAGTTTTAGGGTATGGAGTTTTCCATTTGTCATAATAGTGTCGGCTATCGTTTGATAACCGACATAACTTACCCTGACAACGAGCATCTGATTGGTCATCGTGCTCAACTTCGCCACTCCATTTCTGTTTGTGGTCGTACCGTTCTTGTATGTAAGGTCTCCAAGACCTTTCCATTGTACCGTGGCAAATTCTATGTTGCTTCCATTCTCTGCATCGATCACTTTTATCTCGGTAGGATGCAGTTGTGCAAACATCGGGTAAGCCCACAGCAATAGAAAGCTGATGATAAGTACTCTTTTGTATAAATGAACTATTGAGTTGATTGGCATATCTAAATTTGTTACTAAAACTCGTGCAAAATTATTTGCCCGTTGAACAAATAAATAACCCCATCGTCCACACTTATACCCCTATTGAGTTTTATGTGCGTCAAGCTGTTGTTTTCGGGTAGTGTAATACTCATTCGGGCTATTTTGCCTCTGTGCTTCGCCGTACCTTTGCAGAAGAAAAAATCAAAACTACACATATATGGATAAACAAAAAGTCAAACCTCTCGATGAGGAACGGGAGAGTCGCAGCCTGCTCTCCAATGCGATGGTCATACTGCATCTTGTTTTCGGTACGCTGCCTCTGCTGCTTGTGGTGTGGGCAGTGGACAGGCTGATGAGCGACACGCTCACTTCTACAATGATTTGGATTGTCGGGGCGGCGATGGTGCTGTTTGCCCTGCTTCGCGGCGTGTTCTACGGAACGTCGATCTGGCGGTCGCACCGCTCAGCTTACAACGCCCTCACACGGTTGAGGTTGCGTATCGTGAGCCACTTTCACCGGCTGCCGCTCGGCTTCTTTCAGGAGCGGAAGGTGGGCGATTTGGTGAACATCATCAACCACGACGTAGAGCAAATCGAGATTTATTTGGCACACGGATTGCCCGAAATCCTCTCGGCAACGCTTTTCCCTACTTTGCTCTGGGCAATTGTTATGGTGTTGGACTGGCGGCTGGGGTTGGCTCTCATTTCGCTTCTTCCGTTGGCATTTCTCTTGCAGATGGCTGTCAAAACGCTTTGGGGCAAGAGTTTCCGACACTTTATGGAAAGTACGCAGAAGATGTCGGAAGACCTTCTGGAATATGTGGCTACAATACCAATCATTAAAGCATTCAGCCACGAAGAGACCCGGACAGAGCGAGTTCTCGGTGGTATGCGCGATTATATCTGTTGGGTGAAGCGGAGTATGTTCAGCGTTACCGTACCTATGACACTCATAACGATGTTTTTGGAGGGCGGCATCGTGGTGATGACTCTTGTCGGTTTATGGCTGATGAGTTCGGGCGAACTGACCGTAGCACGTTTCATCCTTGCCCTGATACTGGGCGGACTGTTCTCGTCCGCCTTTGCTAAGTTGGCTACGTTCCAGCACTTCAAGATTGTCTATGGTCAGTCGTTGGCGAGGGTTCAGTCGATTACCGAAGTACCCGCAAAGGATACGGCAGACAGGGATACGGATGCCATGCAGACCGATGTCAGTTTTGAGCACGTTACATTCGCCTACCCGAATAAGAAAGACAGTGCGTTGTGTGATGTCAATTTGCAATTTCCCAAAGGCAGCCATGCGGCTATTGTGGGCGAATCGGGGTCAGGCAAAAGCACATTGGCAAGCCTGATGATGGGTTTTTGGCAACCGCAGTCGGGAACCGTCCGTCTAGGCGGAGAGAGCCTTGCGGAACTCTCCGAACGAAACATTGCCGATTTCTTCTCAATGGTGCAGCAGGAGGTGTTCCTTTTCAATACGAGCATTCGGGACAATATCCGTATCGGCAAGCCCTCCGCCACGCAAGAGGAGGTGGAAATGGCGGCGCGAAGGGCACGCATACACGACTTTATCGTGGGACTGCCCAATGGTTACGATACGTCGGCAGGTGAAGCGGGCGTAAAATTCTCCGGCGGAGAGAAACAGCGCATTTCCATTGCACGGATGCTGCTCAAAGACTCACCGATTGTCATTCTCGACGAAGCCACCGCTGCCTTGGATGGAGAGAACGAGAAGCTTATTCAAGAGGCTTTGGACGAATTGCAACGCAACAAGACCGTCATCACCATCGCTCACCGGCTCAACACCATTCAGGAGGTGGAACGCATTGTCGTGATGGACAAGGGGCAGGTCGTGGCGACAGGAACACACGGAGAATTGATGGACAACTGCCCACTATATCGCAATATGACGGAAACTCAGGAACGGGTAAGCAAATGGCAACTGAAAGAGGAGGAGGTATAAACAATGATACGTAATATATTGAATGAATTGACCGCCCGTGGAGTGCGGCATCTGATAATCTCCGCGCTGTTTTTCGTGGTTTATGCCCTCTGTGGCACAGCGATTATGCTCACCGTCCTGTTCCTTATCGACCGCTATATATCGGGCGAAAGCGTTTCATTCGTTTCGACAGCGTGGATACTCGGTGGTCTGCTGGTTTTGAAAACCATATCCAATGCCGTAGCCGATATGAGCAAGCACTTTGCCGGCTTCGACCTCGTGGAACGCATCCGTGAGAAAATCATCTTGAAACTGAAAATGTTCTCGCTCGGCTTCTACACCAATGAGCGTCTGGGCGAGATAAGCACCGTCATTCACAAAGACGTGGACAATATGGAAATGGTGGTGGGGCACCTTTGGACGCGGATGTCCGCCGATTTCATCGTGGCGCTGATACTCGGCATCGGGCTGTTCTGGGTGGACTGGCACATGGGGTTGGCGATGATTGCCATCCTTCCTATTGCCCTCTTCTCCTTGTATCGGGGCATCCGTTCGGGAATGAAAGCGCAACAGGAGGCACAAGACGGTCTGGCAGATATGGTTAGCCTCTTCGTGGAATATGTCAAGGGCATACCCGTGCTGAAAGTTTTTGGAGGAAAAGGAATGTTTCGTGACAGACTCGACCACTCTGTTAGTGAATTTGGAGAAAGCAGTAAGAATACTTCTCGTTTGGCAGCTGTGAGTGTGGGTAGATACACCTTTCTGATAGAATTGGCTTTCGCTCTGATGGCAACGCTCGGTCTTTGGTGGACTTGGCATGGTGAAACTTCCCTTTTTGTTTATCTGATGTTCATCATCGTATCCAAGGAGTTCTACAAACCTTTTGTCAATATGGAGAGCCACTGGCTGAACTACATCAAGGTAAAGGACAGTTACGGACGCATTTCTCGTTTGTTGGACGCTCCTGTTATCGTCAATCCCGACCAACCTAAAACGGCGGAACATTTCGACCTCTCGTTTGATGGTGTCGGTTTCCACTATGAAAAAGAGGGCTTTGAGATGAAAGACCTCACGTTCAACGTACCCGAACGGACGGTAACGGCGCTTGTCGGCTCGTCAGGCTCCGGCAAGACCACCATTACCAATCTGTTGCTCCGCTTTTGGGAACCGCAGGCGGGTTGTATCCGTATCGGCGGCGTGGACATTCGGGAGATGGATTACGATGACCTGCTCGGCAAAATAAGTGTGGTGATGCAGAACGTCATCCTCTTTTCCGACACCATTGCCAACAATATCAAGGTGGGCAACCGCAATGCCACACAGGCGGAAATCGAGGAAGCCGCACGTCGGGCGATGATACACGACTTCATCGTCAGTCTGCCCGATGGTTACGAAACGAAAATTGGGGAGAACGGTTTGGGACTGTCGGGCGGACAGAAGCAACGCCTCTCCATCGCTCGCGCCTTCCTCAAAGACGCTCCCATCCTCCTGTTGGATGAGATAACGAGCAATGTCGATCCCGTCAATGAGTACAAAATACAGCAAGCAATGTCTGCGCTTATCCGAAACCGCACGGTCTTGGTCATTGCCCACCATTTGCAGACCATCCGCAATGCCCACCAGATTATCGTGATGGACAAGGGACAGCTTATGGAGAAGGGTATGCACGCCGAACTCGAAGCTAAAGGAGGATTGTACTGTAACTTGTTGAAGATGCAATAAACTGAAAGAGATAAAGAATGTAGAGGTATGACTTTGAGTCGTACCTCTTTTTTTGCCACTTCTATCCATATCGACGCCACAAGTACGCAGTTATCTCAAACCTCTAACATACACTGTTTCTTTGGTTTACTTTTGTCCGTGCACCGCTGTTGGTGTCATTAAATACATTGTAATATGGACGAAAAAAACAAAGACCAGGAAGTCCTTTTGGTCAAGGAACAGAAGGACGAGAGCCTCCGAGCCGTAGCCGGAGCAGATGAGAAAGGAGAACTGAAAACCGTTCCGCCCACCGCAGAGCATGAACAGAGCTTCCTGAAGTTCGACAAGCACAGCAATGCGCTGGAGAATTTCCTTTCCAACTTCATGCGTCAGTTCAAGCATCCCACACCGTTGAACTTCTTCAAAGTCCCCTTTGAGAGTGCCGTTGCCAGCGCACGCGTACTCTCGGAGATGCTCAAAGCACCGGATGTCCCCTCCAATAAGGAGATGCTGGACTCCGCCCGTGTCAATCCTTCCGACTATGCAGGAGAGCAAAAACAGTCTTTTCAAGGCATTGACCCCGATAAGGTGAAGTGGGAGCAGTTCGAGCAGATGGGCGTAAACCGTGAGAGTCTGGAAAAAGGCAAGCATCTTGATGACCTGCTTCAATACCGCAAGACTCCGCTTGTTCCCATCGCTATTAAAATCGGAGAAGTCTCTCTTTACACCGATGCCCGTCTTTCTCTGAAAGTCTCCGGAGACGGGACATTTATCCCTGTTGTCCACGCCATCCGCAAGGAACCTCAATTGGAGCGCGAGTTCTTCGGGCATACCTTTACCGATGAGGACAAGAAAGCCCTCAGAGAAACGGGCAACCTCGGTCGTACCGTGGAGCTGACCTTCCCCGGCAAAGATGAGCCGACCCGCAGCTTCGTGAGCATCGACCGCCTGACGAACGACATCATCGCCCTGAGTGCCGACAGGGTACGCATCCCCGATGAAATCAAGAGCGTGAAGCTGAGCGACGAGCAGAAAAAGGAGTTGTCGGAAGGCAGAAGCATCTATGTGGAGGGCATGACCTCCAAAACGGGAAAGCATTTCAATGCCAACCTCCAATTCAATGCCGACAAGCGGTCGATTGAATTTCGTTTCGGCTCTCCCAAGCAGGAACAACGCCAAAGGCAAGCCACCGAAGGACAGGAACAAACGGAGCAGAAAGAATTGCGTGTCCCCAAGAAGATGCTGGGACGCGACATCTCTCCCGAAGAGCAAGCGAAGCTCAAAGCAGGTCAGACGGTCTATATGACCGGGCTTATCGACAAGAAGGGAGAGCCTTTCAATGCCTATGTACGCCCGAACTTCGAGAAGAACAAGTTCGACTTCCTCAAATGGAATCCCGACAAGTCCCAAGCCAAGGAGGTTACTCCCGACAATGCTTCCCGCACACAGGTCGCCGTCAATTCCGAAGGCAAGACCAACGAGGCTACCAAGCATGTGAGGGAGCCGCTCAAGCAGGGACAGACAGAGCCTGCCGCCGGGCAAGAAAAAAAAGAAGAAGAGAAGAAGCGTTCCAAGGGAATGAAAATCTAATCCGCCACCACTAACATCCAAAAAGTAAGAACAAATGAAAGTCATCATAGCAGAAAAGCCGAGCGTCGCTCGTGAAATCGCCCGTGTCGTTCGGGCAACCAACAAGAAAGAGGGTTATATCGAAGGAGGCGGCTATGCCGTCACGTGGGCATTGGGACACCTGATAACGGCAGCCATGCCCGAAGCCTACGGCATCAAGGGGTTCCACAAAGAGAACCTGCCGATTCTTCCTCCCGTCTTTACCCTTATTCCCCGCCAGATTAAGGAGGGTAAAGGTTATAAAGCCGATGCTACGGCAGTCGCCCAACTCAAAGTCATCGAAAAACTCTTCCGGGAATGTGAGGGCATTATCGTTGCCACCGATGCCGGAAGGGAAGGTGAACTCATCTTCCGCTTTATCTACGAATACTTGGGCATTCCCCGTCCGTTCGACCGTCTGTGGATTAGTTCCTTGACGGACAAATCCATCAAAGAGGGGCTTGCCCGTCTACAAAGCGGAGCGGCGTATGACAACCTCTATTATGCCGCCCGTGCCCGCAGCGAAGCCGACTGGCTGGTGGGCATCAATGCCACCCAAAGCCATATCCATAGCGGCAGGGCGAGGCACCTACTCCTTGGGCAGGGTACAGACCCCGACCCTCTGTATGGTCTGCTCCCGTTTCTTGGAGCATAAGAAGTTCGAGCCACAGCCATTCTGGCAACTCAGCCTTGCCGTAAGGGAAGGTGATGAGAGCTTCCGCTTCTCCTCTGCCGACCGCTGGTTCGATAAGACGGAAGCCACCGCCCTGTACGAGAAACTCAAACAGGCTCCTTATGCCACTGTAGAGACAGTTGTGCGCAAGGAAACCAAACAGGAGCCACCGCTTCTGTATGATTTGACAACCCTGCAGAAAGAAGCGAACAGCCGATACGGATACACGGCAGAACAGACCCTTTCCTTGGCTCAGAAACTCTACGAAAAGGCATACATTACCTACCCACGCACGGGCAGCCGCCATATCCCCGAAGATGTCTTTGCCGAAATTCCAGCTTTGATAGCCTTTTTGCACGACCACCCCGTTTGGGGTGTCCATGCCCGCCGACTGACCGAACTGAACGCACATTCGGTGGACGGCAAGAAAGTGACCGACCACCACGCCCTGCTCATCACGGGCAAGAAGCCGATAGACATGTTTGGAGAGGAAGCGGTCATCTACGATATGATAGCCGGACGTATGCTCGAAGCTTTTTCCACCCGTTGCGTGAAAGATGTCAGTACGGTTACTGCCGTCTGCGAGGATGTGAAGTTTATCCTCAAAGGTGAAATCATCAAGGAAGAGGGTTGGCGTGCCGTTCTCAAAAACAGCAAGAAAAAAGACAAGGAGCAGGCGGAAGCCGAAGAACGGGAAAGTCGGGAAAACGGAGAAGGCATCATCATCCCTCAATGGGAGGAAGGTAAGCAACTTCCTCTCTGTGCCAGTTCGTTGGCACAGGGTACAACCAAACCCAAACCGCTGCACACGGAAAGTTCGCTGTTGGCTGCTATGGAGACGGCAGGTAAGGAGTTGGAGGACGAGGAACTGCGTGCACAGCTCAAGGATTGCGGCATCGGCACGCCTGCTACCCGTGCCGCCATCATCGAAACCCTCTTTGCACGCGAGTACATGGTGCGCCAAAAGAAGTCGCTCGTTCCCACGGAGAAAGGACTTGCCGTCTATTCCATCGTCCGGGAGATGAAAATCGGCAATGCCGAAATGACCGGACAGTGGGAAGCGGACTTGACGAGAATCGAACGGGGAGAGTTGAAAGAGCAGGACTTTCGCAAGGGTATTGAAAGTTATGCCACACAGATTACCGACGAACTCCTCTCCTCCAAAATCCTCTTTCCCAAGAAACAGAGCGACATCCATTGCCCCAAATGCGACAAAGGCTCACTGGTCTTCTATCCCCGATGTGCCAAATGTTCCGATCCCGATTGCGGGCTGACGCTTTTCCGCAGCGTGGCGGGCAAGAGCCTCACGGACGAGCAGCTGACGCAATTGGCGGTGAACGGGGAGACAGGCATCATCAAGGGCTTTACCTCCAAAACGGGCAAGAGCTTCGAGGCTTCACTCTCCTTGGATGGAGAGTTCAAGACGGTATTTGTCTTTCCCGAACGCAAGAAAACGGGCAAATCCCGAAGGTAAATCCCCGTAATTTGCTAATTTTGCCACTGAATGATGCGGTCATAAACAATCATCTTGTTTTTACTGCGGATTTTAGTGGTGGCACTCGGCGGGGACGTCGAGTGCCTTTGCATTATATACCTCACTAAAATCATTCAAAATGACAGCCATTCATTTTTCATACTACGAGCTTTCCCTGCTCTCTTTTCTTCGGGAAAGCCATCCCGAAAAAGCCGGTGACATTCCTTTTGTCAAAGAGCGTGCGGCAGCCGCTTCCGAAGCCTATGCCGAAGCCTTCGATGCCGGACTTCCCATAGCCGAATGTATCGGCATTGCCAATAAGACGCTCTATGCGGGTCTGCACTTCTCCCGTCACGATACCATCTCTTCCGTGCTTTGGAACGAGTTCTCCGCCGAAGTGCCGCTCGAAGCGGTCAGGGAGACCGCCATTCGCCTGCGCCCGCTCTTGGAAGCAATCTTCGCCAAGTATCCGATTTCGGACGAGTTCGCTTATACGCCCGAATACAACTCCCTCTATACGGAGCTTACGGGTTTTGTCCAACTAAAACTCGAAGAAGATGGCACACTATAACAAAAAGGAGCACCTAAGGGCGAATATAGAAGCCATTAAGACCGTCTTTGCCCTGCATCGGGAACAGCGCGCGGCAACGGAGGAGGAAATGGAGGTGTTGCGGGCTTATGCGGGCTTCGGGGCTTTGAAGTGTATCCTCTCTCCTGCCAACACGATGGAGGACATCGCCCGATGGAACAAGTCGGAGTTGGAACTTTTCCCCTTGGTGATGGAGCTGCATCGCATCATTCGGGACAACACCGCTTCCGAGTCGCAATACAAGAGCTATATGCAGAGCCTGAAAAACTCCGTGATGACCGCTTTCTATACTCCTGCGCCCATAGTGCGGGAGATTGCCGCTTCCTTACAGGAGGCTGGCATCGTCCCCCAACGCATCCTCGACCCTTCGGCAGGAATGGGCGAGTTCATCCGCTCTTTTGACGGCATTGCAGCCGAAGGGCATACGACCTTCGGTTTTGAGAAAGACATCCTTACGGGACAGATGCTCTCCGTCCTGCATCCCGAAGACAAGATACGCATCCGGGGCTTCGAGGAAATCGAATCCAAGCTCGGAGGTTATTTCGATGTGGTCAGCAGCAACATCCCTTTCGGAGATGTGGCCGTCTTCGACCCTGTTTTCAGCAAGACGGACGAACCAGCCCGAAAGATCGCCCGCATGTCCCTGCACAATTACTTTTTCGTCAAGGGGGTGGATATGCTCCGCGAGGGTGGCGTGCTGGCGTTCATCACCTCGCAAGGCGTCATGAATGCCCCGACAAACGAGCCGGTACGGGAGTGGCTG
>ERZ809152.1098-NODE-1098-length-11754-cov-4.312933_pt1 | contig 11754 bp, 9 predicted proteins | sample MGYA00520518_ERZ809152 | MGnify/ENA primary metagenome ERZ809152 (study PRJEB31570, sample SAMEA3212996) | Homo sapiens | biome: human-gut; feature: human gut; material: fecal | place: Sweden | collected 2011 ...
GCACCGGGGCAGTGAATTGTAACTCGAAAAAACGAATTCTGAACAGAATTTTTGTCTCTTTTCAAAAAGCCGGCGCACTGCATTTTGCAACGCAGGCGCCGGCTTTTTTATGTTGCTTCACTGCATTATTTTGCAGCTTTCGCTTCTTTGATTTTTTCGGTAAGGACAGGAACAATCTTGTTCAGGTCACCTACGATGCCGTAGTCAGCTACGTCAAAGATAGGAGCTGTTTCATCCTTATTGATAGCGATGATGAGATCGGATTCTTCCATACCAGCCAGATGCTGGATAGCTCCGGAAATACCGATTGCAAAATATACATTAGGGCGAACAGTCTTACCGGTCTGTCCAACCTGAAGATCCTTAGGCTTCCAGCCTGCATCAACAACTGCACGGGAACAGCTTACGGTTCCACCTACTGCATCTGCCAGATCCTGAAGAATTTTGAAGTTCTCAGGGCTGCATACTCCACGTCCGCCGGATACCAGAATCTTTGCATCCATGATATCTGCTGTATCAGCAACGGATTTAACAACTTCCATGATTTCCACATATTTGTTGTTCGGAGTGAATCCGGGATTGAACTCTTCCACTACAGCCTTAGCACCTTCCACCTTAGGAGCCTTCTGCATAACGCCGGGGCGTACAGTAGCCATCTGAGGACGGAAATTCGGGCATGCGATAGTTGCAATCGTATTGCCGCCGAATGCGGGACGGGTCATCAGCAGCTGATTGTGCTTCTGCTCCTGTCCGGGGATAGGATTTAACGGGAAATCACCGATATCCAGCTGTGTACAGTCTGCGGTCAGACCTGTATGGATTCTCGCGGAGACACGAGGGCCCAGGTCACGGCCGATTGCAGTAGCTCCAACCAGGAAAATTTCAGGTTTATACTTCTCGATTACAGATGCCAGTGCATGTGCATAGGGCTCTGTTCTGTATTCTTTCAATTCAGGATCGTCAACAACGATTACCTTATCAGCTCCATAAGCAGCCAGTTCGTCAGCAAGACCCTTCACATCAGAACCAACCAGTACTGCAGTCACTTCAGTTCCTAAATCTTTTGCCAGATCTTTACCTTTGCCAATCAGTTCAAATGCGATTCCGCTCACTACGTTATCAACCTGCTGTGCAAAGACAAATACTCCTTTATATTCTTCTAAATTCATCCTTATTCACCACACTTTTCTGTTTATTATTAAATAACGTGTTTTTCCTGTAACTTTTCAACAATGAAAGATGCAGATTCTTCCGGAGTATCCAGAACTACCTTCTGTCCTGCGCCCTTTCTTACTTTATCGGAAGCCTTGGCAATCTGTGTGGGTGATCCCTTCAGACCCAGATTGGAATCGTCCACATCAACCAGATTTGCTCTTCCCCATACGGTGATTTCTTTCTTGTAAGCATCGAAAATTCCGCCGGGAGTCATGTAACGGGGCTCATTCAGCTCGCCCAGAGCTGTGATCAGGCAGGGCATTTTCGCTTTCAGTACATGATATCTGTCATCGAACTGACGCTCAACGATTACGCTGTCGCCTTCCACTTTGATTTTCTGTGCATAGGAGACAACCGGGATTCCCAGATGTTCGGAAATCTGAGGTCCTACCTGTGCGGTATCACCATCGATAGCCTGACGGCCTGTGATGATCAGATCATATTCCAGATTGCGGATAGCTCCGGCAATTGTCTGGGAGGTTGCCCATGTATCAGCGCCGCCCAGTACTCTGTCAGTTACGAGAATACCGTTATCTGCGCCCATCGCCATAGCTTCGCGCAGAACCTCTTCTGCCTTGGGAAGACCCATTGTGATTACGGTAACTTCTGCACCGTACTCGTCCTTCAGTCTCAGTGCAGCTTCCAGACCTGCCTTATCATCAGGGTTCATGATTGTAAGCATAGCACCTCTGTCCAGCGTACCATCGGGATTGAATTTAACGCCGCCCTTTGTATCAGGTACCTGCTTAATACAAACAACAATTTTCATTGTATTCCTCTCCTTGTTTTCTTATATTCTCTTAACCTCAGCGGTGTTATTTCAACAGTGCACCGGAGATTACCATTCTCTGAACTTCGCTTGTTCCTTCATAGATCTCGGTAATCTTGGCATCACGCATCATGCGCTCAACATCGTACTCTCTTGTATAACCATAACCGCCGTGCAGCTGAACTGCCTTGGTTGTAACTTCCATGGCAACCTCTGCCGCATACAGTTTAGCCTTGGCAGCTTCCACGGAATAAACCTTCTGGGTAGCTTTTGCCATAGCAGCCTTGTAAACCAGCAGCTGAGCACATTCTACCTTGGTATCCATATCTGCAAGCTGGAACTGTGTGTTCTGGAAAGCGCCGATTGCTCTGCCGAACTGTTTTCTTTCTTTTACGTATTCAACGGTACGCTCAAGAGCTCCTTCCGCAAGACCAAGAGCCTGAGCAGCGATACCGATACGTCCGCCGTCCAGAGTATGCATGGCAATACCAAAGCCCTTGCCTTCCGCGCCAAGCAGATTATCCTTGGGGATTCTGCAGTCGGTGAAGATCAGCTCATATGTGGAAGAACCGCGGATACCCATCTTCTTCTCTTTGGTACCAAAGGTGAAGCCGGGAGTTCCTTTTTCCACGATAAATGCAGAAATCATTTTTTTCTTTCTGCCTCTTTTATCTTCTACAACACTGGTAACAGCGAAAATTACATAAACATCCGCTTCTTTACCATTGGTGATGAAAATCTTGGATCCGTTAAGAACCCATTCATCTCCATCCAGATAAGCCTTTGTCTGCTGTCCCTGTGCATCGGTACCGGCTCCGGGCTCGGTCAGACCGAATGCGCCCAGCTTCTCGCCCTTTGCAAGGGGAACCAGATATTTCTGCTTCTGCTCTTCCGTACCATAGGTCATGATAGGGTCACAGCAAAGAGAGGTATGTGCGGATACAATAACGCCTGTGGTGCCGCAGACCTTAGACAGTTCTTCCACACACATAGCATAGGTTAAAGGATCGCATCCCTGTCCGCCGTATTCCTTCGGAACCGGGATTCCAAAGAAGCCAAGCTTAGCCATTTTTTCAACGGTTTCCCTGGGGAACTCCTCTGTTTCATCAACCTCCTGTGCAAGAGGCTTTACTTCTTTTTCTGCAAATTCTCTGAAAAGAGTTCTTGCCATTTCATGCTCTTTGCTTAAAGTAAAATCCATGATTAATTACTCCTCCGTTTTATCTTTATTAATCGCGAAAACCGCGGGCTGTTTACTTGCTGTAATCATAGAAGCCCTTGCCGGTCTTCTGTCCAAGCTGTCCGCCACGAACCATCTTCTTAAGCAGTGTGTGAGGACGGTACTTCGGGTCACCTGTTTCAGATTCCAGAACCTCCATGATAGCCAGAACGATATCCAGGCCAATCATATCGCCCAGAGCCAGAGGTCCCATGGGATGGTTAGCGCCCAGCTTCATAGCGGTATCGATATCTTCTACGGAAGCAACGCCTTCTGCATAAATACCGATTGCTTCGTTAATCATGGGAACAAGGATTCTGTTAACAACGAAGCCTGCTGCTTCATTTACCTGTACAGGAGTTTTTCCGATAGCTGCGGAAACCTCTTTGATTTTTTCAACAACGCAGTCAGGTGTATTCAGTCCTGCGATAACCTCAACCAGCTTCATAACAGGAGCGGGATTGAAGAAATGCATACCGATAACGGGTCTGTCAAGGCCTGCGCCGATTTCAGTGATGGAAAGAGAAGAAGTGTTGGTAGCGAAGATACAATCCTTCTTGCAGATATCCTGCAGTTCCTTAAAGGTCTGTTTCTTGATATCCATAACTTCCAGAGCTGCTTCCACAACCAGATCACAGTCTGTACAGATGGTCTTTACACCGGTAGTGATTTTAGCGAGGATTGCGTCAGCCGCAGCCTGCTCCATTTTTCCTTTTGCAACTCTCTTCTCCAGAGCCTTTGCAATTCTGTTCTTGCCGTTAGCAGCAAATTCTTCATTAATGTCGCACAAAAATACTTCGTATCCTTCTGTCTGGGCAAAAGCCTGCGCAATACCGGATCCCATTGTACCTGCACCAATAATACCAACCTTCATGTTGTATAGCCTCCTTGTGTTTTATAATTGAGCCGGGGTACAAGGAGCAACAGCCCCTGTACCCGGCGGAGTGACGGATTACAATTCCTTATTTATTAAGAAACTTCTCCACTTTCCTCTTCTCCAGGAAAGCAGCCATTCCCTCTTTCTGATCATAACTCTCGAAGCAATCGCCAAACAGCTTCTCCTCGATTACAATCGCCTCATCCATATCGGCATCCAGGCCATCATTGATAGCTTTCTTGCAGTTTCTCACAGCAATAGGCGCATTCTTTGCAATTCCGGCAGCCATCTTCTCAGCGGCTCCCATCAGCTCTTCCTGAGTATAAACCGCATTAACAAGACCAATTCTCAGAGCCTCGTCAGCCTTGATATTTCTTGCGGTGTAAATCATCTGCTTAGCCATTCCCGGTCCAACCAGACGGGCCAGTCTCTGTGTTCCGCCGAATCCGGGAGTGATTCCCAGGCCAACCTCAGGCTGTCCGAATACTGCATTATCAGAACAGATTCTGATATCACAGCTCATGGAAATCTCACAGCCGCCGCCCAGGGCAAAACCGTTTACAGCAGCGATAACGGGAATGGGGAAGGTTTCCAGTTTACGGAAAACATCATTTCCCTTCTTGCCGAAAGCTTCTCCTTCGACCTTTGTCAATGTACTCATTTCTCCGATGTCCGCTCCGGCAACAAAAGACTTTGTTCCTGCTCCGGTAAGAATCAGACATCTCACTTCGTCCAGGTTCACTCCATCAAGAGTCTTGTCCAGTTCATCCAGAACCTGTGAATTCAGTGCGTTCAGCGCCTTTTCACGGCTGATAGTAATAACCGCATAAGCACCCTTCTGCTCATAAACAATATATTCCATGCCACTCTCCCTTTCTTATTTCCGCCCTCAGACGGATTCTCCCGCCATTGCGGCGGTTAATCAACAATATTCAGAAACCTTTACTGCATAACGAATGATTAGCAGACAAAAAGTCCACTAATCATTCCCTTTTAAAATGCTATATTAATCTCTTTCAACGATGGTTGCACAGCCCATTCCGCCGCCGATGCACAGAGTCGCAAGACCCTTCTTCGCATCTCTTCTGACCATCTCATGAAGCAGAGTAACCAGAATACGGCATCCGGATGCTCCTACAGGATGTCCCAGTGCGATAGCTCCGCCGTTTACATTCAGCTTGTCATTATCAATGCCAAGATCATGTCCAACTGCCAGAGACTGTGCGGCAAACGCCTCATTTGCCTCAATCAGATCGAAATCATCAATATTCATTCCTGTCTTAGCCATAACCTTCTTGGTTGCAGCAACAGGTCCGATACCCATGATAGTAGGATCCACGCCAGCCAGTGCGCCGGCTACCCATGTAGCCATAGGTGTAACACCAAGTTCTTTCGCTTTTTCTTCACTCATAACGATAACTGCAGCAGCGCCGTCATTGATTCCGGAAGCATTCGCTGCGGTTACAATACCATCTTTTTTGAATGCAGGACGAAGCTTTGCAATGCCTTCTGCCGTAGTTCCCGGACGAGGGCCTTCATCCTTATTGACAATGATGGTTTCTTTTTTCTTCTTCACTTCCACAGGAACGATTTCTGCATCGAATTTTCCTGCTTCCTGAGCTGCAACAGCCTTCTGCTGGCTCCATGCTGCAAACTCGTCCAGCTGCTCTCTTGTCTGTCCCCACTGCTCTGCAATGTTTTCAGCAGTGATACCCATATGATACTGATTAAAAGCATCGGTGAGAGCATCATTAACCATGGTATCCACCATTGTGGCGTTACCCATTCTGTATCCATAACGTCCCTGAGGAATCGCATAAGGAGCCATAGACATATTTTCCATACCGCCTGCAATAACGATATCCGCATCGCCTGCGAGAATCATCTGTGCAGCCTGGTTCACACAGTTCAAACCGGAACCACAAACAACGTTCATGGTAACTGCCGGAACCTCAATAGGTAAACCAGCTTTGATAGATGCCTGACGTGCCACATTCTGACCAAGGCCAGCCTGGATTACACATCCCATATATACCTGATCAACTGCTTCGGGAGCAACTCCCGCTCTGTTTAAAGCTTCCTTAATAACAATAGCACCCAGCTCAGCTGCCGGAGTTGTGCTTAAGCTTCCGCCCATAGTACCGATGGCTGTACGGCATGCACCCGCCAAAACGATTTTTTTTGCCATGTTTTCTCCTCCATATTCATTAAAAAGTGCGAGTTTACCGGGCTTTAACGGTATTGTTAATTTTTTGTCATTGCCCGCAGCATTTATTATAACATAGAGAATATTTATTAGCAAGGATTTTTCGACTCGAAATCCAATGAAATACGGGAAACTTCCCGGTTAAGTGAAATGCTCTAAAAATAATGTAAAAAATATAAATTTTCTATAAAAAAAGAGACTGTCGAACGTATCTTTTCATTATTAAAAGGATTAAAGGGGCTGTCGGTTAATACCGATTTTTTACCTCTGACAGCTAGTGAGGAGACATTCCCATAGAATCCGGGCTTTTTTTAAGCCGGAATTCTCTATGGGATTGTCTCCTCCTTTTGCAGCTTCTATTTTAGGGCGCAAAACCCCCTTGTCTGGATTTTTTGAAGCACATCTTCGGCTAAGCTGCTTTCTGCTCCTTTTTCCCTTCGTACGTTTCGATTTCATGATGTAAGAACCGATGGTATTTCATGATGTTGCGTCCGATCGCATACAGCATGAACTCTTTATAAACTTTCTCCTCTGACCGGTAGTTGAACCGACGGAAGCTTTCGTTTTCCTTGATATCTCCAAAGTGTCCTTCTGTCTGGATGGAACGGATCTGCCGTTTCAAAATCCCTTCCTCACTCTGGATATTTGCATTGGATTCTTCCCGCAGTTCTTCCCAGCGTTCGTTGATCTTCATGACTTTATTCCGGTCTGGATTCTTCCCAGCATTGTATTTATAAAGACATTTGGATTTATGCTCACACCCCATGCAGTCCGCACAGCCATATACCTCTACCGTCTGGGTATAACCCTCCTGCTCTTTGCTTTCCGTCCGGATATGACGCAGCTCTCTTCCATCATGGCAGATGTAATAGCGTTCATCCTCAAAGACGGCGTATGTCATGTTGTAATACTTCCCGATATCTTCCTTATAAGCCCGGGTTTTCCGCTTCTCATGATCCGGAAGCTTGATATAGCTTCGGATCCCGTTCTCTTTGAGATACAGCAGGTTCTTTTCACTGCAGTAGCCGCTGTCGGCCGTCACCGCCTCCAGGGTGTCTCCAAACGCATTCTGGTGCTTTTTCAAAACGGGGATCAGCGTATGATAGTCTGTCCGGTCATTACTCACATATCCGTGGACTATAAAGTAATTCTCTACTGCGATCTGGACATTGTATGCCGGCTTTAGCTGCCCGTTGAGCATATGATCCTCTTTCATCCGCATGAATGTTGCTTCCAGGTCCGTCTTGGAATAGCTGTTCCGGTCTTTTCCCATGTTCTCGAAGCATTCCTTATACCCCATCAGGCGGCTGCCGCATTCTTCCAGTTCCTCATAGAGTTTCTGAATCCCCGGCTTATGTTTCCCTTTTCCGAAAACGAATTCAATCCCTTCCCCTTGCGCAATCCACATCAGGTTTTTCTGCAGCTTCAGGATCTCAAGGGGAGAACAGTGGTCGATCTCAATGAGGGTGTTATTGGAGATCTTTTTATGCTTTGTCAGTTTCCGTTTCCTGTTTTCTTCGATGACCTTCCTGACTTTGTCCATTCCTTCGATCACGAACATATGGGCATCCCCGAGATCGTATTTCGTCCCATATCCATTCTCCGACAGGAATGCGTTGTACTTGGCATAAAGGGCATCGATGGCATCCAGCAGGCAGGCAAGGTGATAGTTGAGGCTTCCACGCCAGACGAACGTGTATCTGTTTGCGTTCGCTTCAAGCTTTGTTCCGTCAATGTAAAGCTCTTTGAGTGTGATAAGGCCTTCCTTCTCCAAGCGGCGCATGAACTGGTAATTCAGTTCATCCAGGGCTTCTCCCGTCAGCTTTTTTCCTTTAAAATCGTAAAAAACATCCCGCTGGGGCTTCTGCCCTTTGGTCAGCCAGATAAAAGCAAGATCTCTCTGGCATAAGTCTACAATACGGTCAACAGCTCTTACCCCGCGCATGTTTGCGTAGGTAACAACAGAATACAGCATGATTGGGTTAAACCCGGTTCTTCCCTTATCTGAATAACAGGCCAGCAGGCCCGAAAAATCTAATTCCTCCAATACTTTTTTCAGGGTATAGACTGGATCGTCGTCGGGTAGGCTCAATTCGAAGAAACTGAAGTTGATTTTCTGTTGCCCAATTTCAAAAAAGTTGTTATAATAATCTTGTTTTTGCATAGTTCCATTATAACATGGAACGGAGAGAAAGATGGTTGTTGTTAGCCATCTTTTTTTCTTTTTGAGGAAATATTTCAGGGGCCGGTGTGACTCGCTTGAGTCACACCGGCCCCTGTCTGGGACTATCTATTTCCCGACAGCCCCCTGTTTTCATCTGTTAATTCAAAAATACTGCGATTGCACTTGCTCCCGGTCCCACATGAACACCGATTACCGAACCAACTGCCACCATTTTGTTATATTCTGTGCCCAGACGTTCGCGGATGAAATCCTGAAATTCTCCGAGGAACTCATTATTTCCGGTATAGCCCAGGTTATAGCCTCTGGATTTATCCATGCCGCCGTCCTTTTCCATTGCCTTCAGCAGCTTCTCCCTGGCCCCCTTCTGTCCCCTTGCAAGCCCCGCAACTTTAACCTCTCCATAGCGCACAGCCAGCACCGGCTTAAGGTTCAGGGCGCTTCCCACAACCATTCCTGTGGCAGAAAGCCTTCCGCCCTTCTGCAGGTAAAGAAGAGTATCTACAATAAGGTAAATACACACCTTTTCTTTTTCCTTTTCCAATATTTCCACGACCTGCTCCGCATTTTTCCCTTCCTTTTGAAGAGCAAATGCCCTTTCTGTCAGAAGCTGCGTTCCCAGAGTGGCCTGCATGCTGTCTATAATGTATATCCGTTCGTACTCCACAATATCCTTAGCCACCAAAGCGCTTTGGCAGGTACCGCTGAGTTTGCTTGCGAGCAGGATACAGATTACATCATCCCCCGCTTCTTTTGCTTCCCGGAAATACTGCAGGAATGCCTCCGGTGACGGCTGGCTGGTTGTCGGCAGTTCTTCCGAATCTGCCAGCATGTCATAAAAAGCCTCCGGTTTGATATCCACGCCGTCAAAATATTCTTTTTCTCCGAATAATACTTTGAGAGGAACAAGGGTGATGCCAAGTTCCTTTGCCTGCTGTTCTGTATAGTCACAAGTCGAATCACAAATAAAACGAATACTCATCTTTCCTCCTGTTAAAAGCACATGCCGCCGGTTTTTTATATCTGTATTTTATGCTTCAAAAAATACTTTGATACTCAAATCTTTTGAAAGCATAACAAATATACTGACGGCTGTCAATGTTATTCTTTGGCATTTCCCGCCAAATCTTATAATTCTGCCTGAAACAGCAGGGAATCAGGTAAAATAGTTTGCTATTTCCGGGGCTTTTTGATAGAATGAGTAAGAACCAAATTCGTTACTTCTATTATAAAGATGAAGAAAAGGATTTACACATGAAACAGGAAAACAAAAACAAAGGATTTACCTTAGTCGAAATGATCGTTGTAATCGTTATAATCGGAATTCTCCTGGCAATTTTAGTGCCGGGTCTTTTTAAGTACATAAAAAAGGCTAAGGATCAGCAGGCGCTGATTGAATGCCGGGCGGTGGTGACGGCGGCGCAGACAATAGCTCTTGAAAGTTATGGAAAAAATACTTTTGAACCCGAATTTTTCCTTAACAATAACAGGGCGCAAATCTTATCTGCTGCTGATGTTGATGGAGAAATTAATATTATACGTTTTGAAGATCCCGTTAATAAAGCGCTGGTTACTTATTTAAGTTATACTACTAAAGGAAACATTAATGTAATTTATGATATTTCATCTGCCTCAGTATATAGTATTCTGGATGATGATATAGGAAAAGGACGAATTGAACAGATAACCAAGTTATATAAAGATGCTTCTTCTTCAACAAGTACAAGTAAATGGGAAGATGCGAAAAAAGCTTTTTATGGGAATGAAAAATACTCGGGATTAACAGCAGCAGAATTGGCTTTATTAGAAAACAATTGTAAAATTCCTTCCGCTGACGCTTCTAAGTATAAATGGAAGCCATGTAAATATGTAGATTCCAGCGGAAATGTTCAATTTTTATTGTCCGCCACTTTATCAAGCGGTACGCAAAGTACTCCTTTAGTATATTATAATGGTTCCTATTATTATTGGCATGGATACCAAAAACCTCAAACAACTTCTGTAACTGACAAGACTGCTGAATCTGCTGTAGCCCAACTCCAATCCAGCACTTATACCAGTAAAACCATTAACAATAGTGTAATCGATGAATGGGTGCTTATCATACAATAAGTTATCATTCTCAGTATAGGCGGTTGAATAACAAACAACCGCCTTTTCCTTACCCTATACGTTCCTCAAAATACCTGCAATCAAATAATCATCATCCTCATACCTATTCCCGGCAATCCTCCCCAGCAGCAATTCCACAGCCTTCTTTGCAATAGCCGCCTCATTCTGCTTCACATGAAGAAAAACCGGCCCGTACGGCGCCAGATAATCCTCGTCTATACAAGCCAGACGGATATCCTGTTCCAGGTCGATTCCCACCTGGGCTGCCGCTGCGGTAACTACAGGTACGATACCGTATTCTTCCGCGATTACCGCGTCTATTTCCCTTCGTTCTTTTTCCAGAAACTTCCTTACTGCGCGGATGGCATTCGGATCCGGTCTGTTATCAAGGAAACCTTCGGCTCCCCTTCCGGAAGGCAGGACGCAGATTCCTGCCTCCGTCAAATTCAATCGTTCCATTTCATTGATAAAACCATTTCTCCGTTCCCTGACAGAGATTGCTTCTGTATCCTCCGTAGTAAAAAAAGCAATTCTCCTGCAGCCTTTTTCCGCAAGCCCTCTGACTAAGGCCGCTGCCGCCGCCCTGTTATCTGTACGCACCGAGGGCACCGGTATACCACGCAATTTCTTGTCTATCATAACCATGGGAAAATCGTCCAGATACAATTGCAGGATTGCGGGGCTGTAATGCTTCCCGTGGCTTGGCATAATTATTATTCCATCTACCTTCATGGAAAAAAGGAAGCGTATTTCTTCCGTTTCTTTTTCCCTGTCTCCATAGGAGAAGCGGACTATCAGTCTGTAACCAGCTTTTTGGGCAATCCTGTCCATCTGATACATCATCTCCAGGCCAAACGGAGTCGATACGTGTTCCAGAACAAGCCCCAACAAATGTCCTGTCCCTTCGTTTCTGCCTTTTGTTCCCGCTTTTTCCTTTTTCTCTACATAGGTTCCTTTTCCTGGAACTCGTTTTACATGACCGCTTTCCGCCAGCATTTCCAACGCCTTTTTCAGGGTTATTGCACTGACCCCAAACTCTTCACATAACTCTTCGTCACTGGGAAGCTTGCTGCCCGGTAAATATATCCCGTTCCTGATCCGTTCCAGCAGTTCATCATACACCTTCCGGTACAGAAATACCTTTCCCATATCTGCTCTCTTTTCCTTTCCGAAG
>ERZ809152.1104-NODE-1104-length-11688-cov-3.227198_pt1 | contig 11688 bp, 10 predicted proteins | sample MGYA00520518_ERZ809152 | MGnify/ENA primary metagenome ERZ809152 (study PRJEB31570, sample SAMEA3212996) | Homo sapiens | biome: human-gut; feature: human gut; material: fecal | place: Sweden | collected 2011 ...
AGCGACTGCCGCCTCTCCTTCGCTGCTCCCGTAGGACTGTTGCTGCCGTGCAGCCATATCTACAACCAGTATGTGCTGATTGACGACAGTGCGGAGAACCTGCAACGCTTCGAGAAGAACGCACGGAACATGCACTCGCTCTCCCGTTACAGTCGATCCAATCAAATCAACAAACAATGGATAGACGAGTATCTGAATGAGGCACACAGCTTCGGACTCACTTCAGTTCGCTGCCATTGCAATGTCTTGGCGTGGAGCGAGGATGAGGAGGAACTCCGCCGTATCCGCAACGATGTGGGCAGTCAGCTGGCTCTGATGGAGTGCAAGCCTCGGCACAACACGGTGGACGTACCGACGCTCTTCTGGGCGGCCATTCCCGGCAATGAAGCCGACTTTCCCGCAGAAGAAAGCTTTTACACGTTCATCGAACAGGCGGTCTGCTTTTTCAACGAGGAGACCAACTACCGTGATTCGCTCTCGCCGTTCGGCATCAAAATGGCAGACCGCAGCGGCAAGCCGATTCATCTCGACATCTCCGACCTGCCGATGAAGCAAGGCATCACCACGAACCGCAACAAGTTCATCTTGGGGCCATCGGGTTCGGGCAAGTCGTTCTTCACCAACCACCTGTTAAGGCAGTACTGGGAGCAGAACACCCATATCGTCTTGGTAGACACGGGAAACAGTTATCAGGGCTTGTGCGAGATGATACGCCACAAGACGCAGGGAGAGGACGGGGTTTATTTCACCTATTCGGATGAGAGCCCCATCAGTTTCAATCCGTTCTATACGACGGATAAGGTATTCGACGTGGAGAAACGGGAGAGCATCAAGACCCTGCTGCTGACCCTTTGGAAAAAGGACAACGAGCCTGCCACCCGTTCGGAGGAGGTCGCCCTCTCCAATGCCGTGTCGCTCTTTATCGAGCGTATCAAGACGGATGATGGCATCGTTCCCTCGTTCAACAGCTTTTACGAGTATCTCACCACCGATTATTCGGCTCTGCTTCGTGAGAAAAAGGTCAGGGAAAAGGATTTTGACCTTGCTAACTTTCTCAACGTGCTGGAGCCGTACTACAAAGGTGGAGAATATGACTACCTGCTGAACTCGGACAAGCAGCTTGACCTGCTTAACGCCCGCTTTATCGTCTTCGAAATCGACGCGATAAAGGATCATCCCATCCTTTTCCCCATCACGACCATCATCATAATGGAACTCTTCATCAATAAGATGCGAAGGCTGAAGGGAATACGGAAGGTCATCCTCATCGAGGAGGCTTGGAAGGCGATTGCCTCTGCAAATATGGCAGGGTATATAAAATACCTCTACAAGACGGTACGAAAGTTTTTCGGCGAGGCGGTCGTGGTGACACAGGAGGTGGACGACATCATTCAGTCGCCTATTGTCAAGGAAAGTATCATCAACAACTCCGACTGCAAAATACTGCTCGATCAGCGCAAGTACATGAACAAGTTCGACCAGATTCAGGCACTCTTGGGACTGACGGACAAGGAGCGAGGACAAATCCTCTCCATCAACCAGAGCAACGATGCCACACGGTCGTACAAGGAGGTGTGGATCGGACTGGGCGGCGTGCAGTCCGCCGTCTATGCCACCGAAGTGTCGAAAGCCGAATACCTCACCTATACGACGGAGGAGACCGAGAAGATGCGGGTGCTTGCCCGTGCCGAGCGGCTTGGCGGCAACATGGAACTTGCCGTCAGGCAGCTCGCCGAAGAAGAGTAATCAATGAAAGTTTAACCGCGTGATACTACAAGTCCGAAAAATATGACATCATATCCTCGAAAATATGACGTCATATTTCAAGAAAACAGACGTCATATTTTCCCGAGCGAGTCAAGCGGCATTGTATCCACGCAAAATCAATTCGTAAAATGAGAAAGAAAATTTTAATGCTTATCACGTGCGGTTGCCTCTGGGTAGGCAGCGCACACGCCCAATGGGTGGTCACAGACCCCACCAACCTTGCACAGAGCATCATCAACACGACCAAGGAAATCGTGCAGACCTCCAAAACGGTCAAGAACACGCTCGACAATTTCAAAGAGGTGGAGAAGCTCTACAATGAGAGCAAGAAATACTATGATGCCCTGAAAAGGGTGAACGACCTCGTGCGGGATGCCCAACGGGTGAAGGAGACCATCCTGATGGTCGGGGAAATCTCCGACATCTATGTGAACAACTACAAGAAGATGCTCTCCGACCCGAACTTCCGCCCGGAGGAGCTGGTCGCCATTGCCAACGGTTACACCAAACTGCTCGGAGAGAGCAACAACCTGCTCAAGGAACTGAAGCAGGTGGTGAACATCACCACGCTGAAGATGACCGACAAGGAGCGTATGGACGTGGTGGATCGCTGCTACAAGGAGGTGAGGGACTACCGTAACCTCGTGCGTTACTACACGAACAAGAACATCTCCGTAAGCTACCTCAGAGCCAAGAAGCAGCAGGATACCAACCGTGTGCTCTCACTCTATGGAACGGACAACGAAAGGTATTGGTAGTCATGGGAGCGGAATTTGACAACCTGCACCAAGTTCTCCGTACCCTTTATACGGAGATGATGCCGATGTGCGGCGACATGATTGGCGTTGCCAAGGGCATTGCAGGCTTGGGTGCACTCTTCTATGTGGCACTCAGGGTATGGCAAACGCTTGCCCGTGCCGAACCCATCGACGTCTATCCTTTGCTCCGTCCCTTTGCCCTTGGTCTCTGCATCCTCTTCTTTCCGATGGTGCTGGAGACCATCAACGGGGTGCTTAGTCCCATCGTGCAGGGTACGCACAAGATGCTCGAAAAGCAGACCTTCAGCATGGACGAATACCGCAAGTTACGGGACAAACTGGAATACGAGGCGATGGTGAAGAATCCCGAAACAGCCTATCTGGTCAGCAATGAGGAGTTCGACAAGAAGCTGGATGAACTCGGCATCGCTCCCTCGGACATGGCAACAATGGCGGGGATGTACGTGGAACGCAGTATGTACAACCTGAAGAAATGGTTCCGCAATATGGTGCGGGAACTGTTGGAACTGCTCTTTGCCGCTGCCGCCCTGCTCATCGACACGCTTCGGACATTCTTCCTGATAGTCCTCTCCATCTTGGGACCGATAGCCTTCGCCATCTCCGTGTGGGACGGTTTCCAAAGCACCCTTACGCAGTGGTTCACGAGGTATATCTCCATCTATCTGTGGTTGCCCGTGGCGGACTTGTTCAGTTCGATGCTGGCAAAGATTCAGGAACTGATGCTCAAACACGACATCACACAGTTGCAGAACGACCCTGCCTATACGATAGACGCCTCGAACGGCGTGTACCTTGTCTTTATGATTATCGGCATCATCGGCTACTTCACCATTCCGACGGTTGCGGGCTGGGTGATACAGGCAGGTGGAGCGGGTAATTTCGGCAAGAACGTGAACTATGCGGCAGGAAAGGGTGCCGGTATTACGGGAGCCGTTGCCGGAGCCGCAGGCGGTTTCGCCGGAGGACACGGAAAACAGATGCTGCATAGTGCCGGACAAAAAGCCAAAGATGTGGCAGGAAGGCTTTTCCGCAGGAAAGGCGACAATCCTTCCGAATAATAAATTAGAACGAAACACTATGGAATTTAAGTCATTAAAGAATATCGAAACAAGTTTCAGGCAGATACGCCTCTTTACTTTGATCGTCGTCTGCCTGTGTGCCGCCCTCGCGGGCTATTCGGTATGGAGTGCCTACTCCTTCGCCGAAGCCCAGAGGCAGAAAATCTATGTGCTGGATGGCGGTAAGTCACTGATGCTCGCCCTTTCGCAGGATCTGTCGCAGAACAGACCTGCAGAAGCCAAGGAGCATGTGCGCCGCTTCCACGAACTGTTCTTTACCCTTTCGCCCGATAAGAGTGCCATCGAGGGGAATATCTCCCGTGCGCTGCTCTTGGCGGACAAGAGTGCCTACAACTACTATCGGGATTTCTCCGAGAAAGGGTACTACAACCGTATCGTTGCGGGAAATATCAATCAGGTCGTGCAGGTGGACAGCGTACTCTGTGACTTCGACCGCTATCCCTATGCGGTACGGACGCATGCCCGGCAGATGATTATCCGTGCTACCAACGTGACCGAGCGCAGTCTCGTGACCGTATGCCGCCTGCTCAATACGAGCCGCAGCGACGACAACCCGAACGGATTCAACATCGAGGGATTCGAGATTGTGGAGAACAAGGACATCAATACCCGTAAGCGATGAAAAAGAAGCGTGTATTTCAAAAGGTTCGGGAAGAGGTCGAGGAAAGGCTTCGCCGTTTGTGCGGACGTATTCCACTTCATGCAAGGCTCTATGTCGTTTTGACGATGCTGGCGGTATTCGTCTTTCTCTCCAATTACCTTTTCTTTCAGGGGATATACCACATCTTCTTTGAGGAAAGGGGGAATGAAGGGAACATGCCGGCTATCGAGCATATAGAACCCCCTGAAGTAAAGCGGCTCTATCCCAAAGACAGTATCAACCCATTAAAGTATTACGATTATGTACCCATTCAAAAGAAAGACAGCCTCCGATGCGAGCACTTCGCCTGAGCTGACGGAGGAAGAGAGACAAAGACGAAAGAAGTTTATCATTTATCCCCTGATGTTCCTGCTTTTTGCAGGCTCCATGTGGCTCATTTTCGCTCCGTCGGAGAAAGAAGAGGAGAAACAGGCAAAGGGCTTCAACACGGAAGTGCCCGACCCGATGGCAGCCGAACTGATTGGTGACAAGAAGAAAGCCTACGAGAAGGAGATGATGGAACAGAAGGAGCAGGAGCGCAATCGCGCGATGCAAAGCCTTAGTTCCATGTTCGGGGAAATGACAGGAGGAGAGACTTCACAGGGAGCGGGTGAAGCGTCCGCTTGGGAGTCTGACCCCTCGGATGAGAGTGAGGGATACACGTCCCGACATTCTGCTCCGCAAGACGGGTTTCACGCCTCGGCATCCGCCTATCAGGACATCAACCGCACGCTCGGCAGTTTCTATGAAGCACCGAGAGAAGACCCTGAAAAGGAGGAACTGCGTACCCGTCTGGAGGAGCTGGAAAACCGTATGAGTAGCGAACAGCAGTCGCCTACCATAACTGTGAACGACCAGATGGCACTACTTGAAAAGTCCTATCAGTTGGCGGCAAAGTATATGCCATCAGGCGGAGGACAGCCATCTTCCAATATGATATCGGCATCGGACGGGGAGATGGCTTCTGAAAGGAAAGCGGTCGAAACCACCCGAAACGGGAAGGCGGTAGCCTTTCCCGTTGCCCCTGTGAGCGAGCAAGTGGTGTCGGCTCTGGCACAGCCGATGAGCGACTCGACTTTCTGCTCCGAATATGTCAAGGAGAGGAACTACATGTTCCATACCGCCATCGGAACAACCCCGCTGACGGAGAAGAATACCATTTCCGCCTGTGTGCACACCCGGCAGACGGTTACGGACGGGCAAACGATACGTTTTCGTCTCTTGGAACCGATGCAGGTATCCAGCAAGGAAATCCCTCGGAACACCTCGGTGGTCGGCGTGGCGAATATACAGGGCGAACGCTTGAACGTGCTCATTACCTCGCTGGAATATCTCGGGAATATCATCCCCGTGGAATTGGCGGTGTACGACACGGACGGACAGGCGGGGATATTCATTCCCGGTTCGATGGAACGCAGTGCCGCCAAGGAGATTGCCGCGGGTATGGGGGCGTCCGTGGGCAGCAGCGTGAACATCTCTACCGATGCAGGGGCACAGCTTGCCGCCGATTTGGGTAAGGGGCTGATACAGGGTACGAGCCAATATTTTGCGAAGAAGATGCGAACCGTCAAGGTGCATCTGAAGGCAGGCTATAAGGTGCTGCTCTATCAATCCAAGGAGTAATTAGAAGAAAGGCAAAAACGATTCCTTGCTAACGACCGAAACGTTTCCTTAGGAAGTCCTCTTGCCGTTCCTTAGGAACGATTAAACAGATAATTCACAGTTATTATTCACCACTTTAATCCAAAGTAAAAATGAAAAGAACAGTTTTATCCATCGCCCTGATGCTGGGTGCATTCTGTGCCAACGCACAGGAAACGACTTCAACGGGAGACCTCTATGAGGGGCTGACCCGCAAGATTGCCTTTGAGCGGATGATACCGCCTCACGGCTTGGAAATCACCTACGACAAGACGGTGCACATCATCTTCCCCTCTGCCGTACGCTATGTGGATTTGGGTTCACCCAACCTTATTGCGGGGAAAGCGGACGGAGCGGAGAACGTCATCCGTGTGAAAGCGACGGTCAAAGACTTCCGTGAGGAGACGAACATGAGTGTCATCACCGAAGACGGGGCATTTTACACCTTCAATGTCAAGTATGCAAACGAGCCATTGCTTCTGAATGTGGAAATGGCGGATTTTATCCACGACGAGGCGAGCGTAAACCGCCCGAACAACGCTATAGAGGTCTATCTCAAGGAACTTGGCAGCGAGAGTCCGATGCTGGTAAGGCTCATCATGAAGTCCATCCACAAGGAGGACAAGCGGACGGTGAAGCACATCGGCAGCAAGTCCTTCGGTATTCAGTACCTGCTCAAAGGGTTGTACTCGCATAACGGACTGCTGTACTTCCATACGGAACTGCGTAACAAGTCCAACGTGCCGTTCGACATCGACTTCATCACGTTCAAAATCGTGGACAAGAAGGTCGCCAAGCAGACCGCCATGCAGGAACAAGTGCTGCTTCCGCTGCGTGCCTACAACTATGTTACCTGCGTGGCGGGGCAGAAGAGCAAACGCACGGTATTCACTCTGCAAAAGTTCACCATCCCCGATGACAAGCAGCTCATTGTGGAGATGCACGAGAAGAACGGCGGAAGACACCAGTCTTTCGTTGTGGGGAACGAAGACCTTGTGCGTGCGAGGGAAATCAACGAACTCAAAGTGAAGTAATATGAGAAAGCTCGCATTTTTCCTGTTTGTCGTGATGCTTGCCCTCTTTGCAGGGCAGGCGCACGCCCAACGCTGTCTGCCCAAGATGAAAGGCATACGCCTGACCACCGGTATGGCGGATGGTTTTTATTCTCCCTCTTCCAAGAATGAGACAGGATACTCATTCGGGGCTGCGCTTGCCACCTACACGAAAGGAGGATACCAATGGGTGCTTGGGGCGGAGTATCTCCGCAGATACCACCCTTATCGGGAGAGCCGTATCCCTACGGAACAGTTCACGGGCGAGGGAGGTTTCTTCTTTGGCGTGCTTTCGGACGGGAGCAAGACCTTCTTCCTCTCTGCCGGTATCTCAGCCTTGGCTGGATACGAGACGGTCAATGGTGGAAAGAAACTGCTGTTCGATGGCTCTATGCTACACAATAAGGACCGCTTCCTTTATGGCGGTGCCGTTACCCTTCAGGCGGAGACCTATCTGTCGAACAGGTTGGTGTTGCTGCTTTATGGCAGGGAGCGTTGCCTATGGGGAAGCTCCACGGGGCGTTTTCATACGCAATACGGTGTCGGACTGAAAATAATGATTGACTGATGATGGAGGTAGAGAAGATGAGAGAAATTCCCATTGCGGACTTCCTGAACGCAATGGGAATTCATCCGACCAAACAGAAAGGAAACGCTTTGTGGTATTCCGCTCCGTACCGCACGGAGCGGACACCTTCTTTCAAGGTCGATACCGCCAAGAATGTTTGGTTCGATTTCGGGATGGGCAAAGGCGGCGACATCTTCGACTTGGCAGGAGAGTTTATCGGAAGTGAGGATTTCCTCCTGCGGGCGGCATTCATCGCGCGGAACGGATCTTGTCCGCTTCCCGTTATGGAGCAATCGCCAAGAGAAAAAGAACGAGAACCCTCCTTTGAGGATATTGAGGGGCGTCCCTTATTGAATGGCAGACTGCTGGACTACTTGAAAGAACGGGGTATCGATTCTCACGTTGCTATTCCCAACTGCGAAGAGGTGAGGTATCGTGTGAATGGCAAACGGTATTATGCCATCGGCTTCCGTAATATGGGAGGAGGGCTGGAGTTGCGCAACCGCATCTTCAAGGGCTGCATACCGCCCAAAGACATTTCACTGAAGCGTAACGGCTCTGACGTGTGTGCCGTATTCGAGGGCTTTATGGACTACCTCTCGGCGATGCAACTTGGCATCATCGCTTCGGATTGGCTTGTTCTTAATTCCGTTTCCAACGTAGAGAAGGCAGTAAGAGCCTTGCACGGCTATGAAAGGATAGAATGCTATCTCGACAATGACGATGCGGGGCGAAGGACTTTTCAAAGGTTGCACGACTGCTTCGGGGAAAAGGTCATCGACTGTTCCTCCCTGTATGCCGACCACAAGGATTTGAATGAGTTTCTGCTCTCCAAGAAAGCAGAAAACAATGTATAACAACAAAACGATAACGAACAATGAAGAAGAAAATATTGAATACGATTTGGGTAATGGGAGTGTTTGCCCTTGTGGGGTTTTGCCTATCTGCTTGTAATCACGAGTTGGATATTCAGCAGGCGTATCCGTTCACGGTAGAGACAATGCCGGTACAGAAGGGGCAGACGGCGGAGATACGCTGCACGCTCAAACGACAGGGACGGTTTGAAGACGCACGCTATACCATCCGTTATTTCCAACCCGATGGCAGGGGGAGATTGAGGATGGATAACGGCACAAACTTCAAGCCCAATGACCGCTATCCGCTCACAAAAGAGGAGTTCAGGCTATACTACACCTCCGCTTCCACCGACCAACAGACGATAGACGTGTATGTGGAGGACAATTTCGGACAGACGGCAAAACTCTCGTTTGAGTTCAACAGCCAAAAGGACGAGGAAAAGAAGAAGAATGAGGATAGGAAGTAAACTTGTCGTCTTGTACCTTGTCTGCCTTTCCTGCTTACGGCTTTCCGCTCAGGACGGCAGGAATGCCCTGCTCTCGTTGCCACCTTTTGAGCGTGCCGTTGTCTGCATCAAACATTTTGAGGGCTTACATACTTGGAAAGATTACCCATATGTAGGCTATGGACACAGACTTCTGCCCGGAGAGCGGTTCACGGCGGCGATGACGGAACGGCAGGCGGACTCCCTGCTTCGGACAGACCTGATGAAGCGTCTGATGATGTTCAAGGACTATGGGAAGGATGCCTTGCTTCTTGCCGTCTTATCCTATAATGTCGGAGTGGGCAGATTGCTGGGATACGGCAAATATGCTAAGAGCCAATTGCTGCGGAAGATAGAGTCGGGCGACAGGAATTTCTATCGTGAATTTATATCTTTCTGCCGATACAAGGGCAAAGTCCTCAGAGGGCTTGTCAAACGACGAAAAGTGGAGTTTGACCTGTTTTATGTACCCTGATTATCAAACACGCCTCTTGCGACAATTTTATGCTCCGCAAGGGGCGTTTTCTTGCTGTTTTATTCGTCCTTCTCACTATGAATGAGTATCTTTGTAGATAAAATATCGTTATTATGGCATTTCAAAAGATTTTGGATGAACTTATGTGTTTCTTACGGAATTTTATTTTCAGCAAGGACAAACTTCCTCATAAGGACAATGATCAAAGCGTTCTTACTCCGACGACTATTGATTTTAAAGAGAAGGCGTATAAAACAGTTGAGGATATCGCCATTCGCCTTGACAAGATGGATGCCAAAAATATAGCAGTAACAGGACCTTATGGCTCTGGAAAAAGTTCTGTTATCTTAACTCTAAGAAAAGATTATCCGCAATATAAATATCTTCATTTATCCTTAGCAACCTTAAAGGCTTATCAACAAGAAAGAGAGAATTTAGATGTCGATAAAGATAATGACAAGAATAACGAAAAACTTAACCGTTTAATAGAATATAGTATTTTACAGCAACTGATATATCGGGAAAAACAAAGTCTTATCCCGAATTCACGCATAAAACGCATTTTTCATATAGATAAATGGACACTGAGAAAAATCACTTTGGCGATTATTCTTTTTTTTATGGCTTTTATTATTGTCTTTGAGCCACATGTTTTTTATGTTGAATGGATTTGTAATTTACTAAGCGGTAAATGGTTAAATATTATCGGAGATTCAATTGCCATCGTGTACATGGTATGTGCTTTATTCCTTCTTATATCATACTTTATCCAAGCTCTTGGAAATAGTAAGTTAAATGTATTGAATTTGAAGAATGGAGAAATAAAACTATCAGAAGCATCTATTTTTAATGAACATTTAGATGAAATATTGTACTTCTTTCAAGTTACAGATTATAATGTAGTTATAATAGAGGATTTGGATAGATTTGAGACATCTGACATATTCTTGAAACTTCGTGAGCTGAATTTGCTATTAAATGAATCTAAAGTTGTTGAACGAAAAGGTAAAAGACCTATTGTTTTTATTTATGCAATCAAAGATGATATGTTTTTAGATTCCGAGCGGTCTAAATTTTTTGATTATATCACTACTGTCATTCCCACCATTAACCTCTCTAACTCGAAGGATAAATTAAAAGGAGAATTGGAAGCAAAGGGATATAAAGACATTGCAGATGTAGATTTAAAAGAAATGGGATTCTTTATTAATGATATGCGCTTGCTTAAGAATATTGCAAATGAATATCAACAATATAGAGAAAGGCTCTCGAAAGATTTACTGCCTCAAAATTTACTTGCAATGATTATTTTCAAGAATTACTATCCTCGTACATTTGCTGAATTGCATCGTTGTGAAGGCAAAGTATATAAGTGTTTGCAATTAAAGCCTATTTTTGTAGAACTTATAAATGAAGAAATAAGACAAAAAATAGACAAAGCAAAAGAGTTTAATGAACTTATATTGCAAAATCGTCATTTGTCAGAAAGAGAACTACGACAACTATATGTTGATGAATATCGGAACCGACTAAATCTGGGGGCGACAAAAGTAGAAATTAATAGCAATTTATACGATTTTCAAAGAATAAGTGAGGAAGAATCTCTTTTTGAAACTCTCATATCTAATTCTAATATAGAATATCGATATACTGATTACTATAATAATGATAGTTCAGCATCTATAAGTATTTCTTTTTCGGATATTGAAAAGAGGATATGTAAAACTCCGTACCATCAAAGGTTAAAAGCAATGCAAATTAATTTTGAAGAATTGTCAAAAAATATATCTGAATTAGAAATGGAACTTTCTGAATTAAACTCTTTGAAATGTTCTGAACTCATGCAGAAAGTTAATCTTCAAGAATGCAATGAGTATAAGGATTTAAAATTAGAACCAATGGTAGAACTTTTCTTGTTGAGGGGCTATATTGATGAGAATTTCTATGACTACATTTCATATTTTTATGGGAATATGATTTCCCAAAATGACTGGAATTTCGTTTTAGGAGTTAAGTTGAATAGAAAGATTTCTTTTGACGCACACCTTGATAATGTTGAGAATTGCATTGCAGAGATTCCCGATTATGCATATAAAACGAAAGCTATATTAAACATATGGGTTCTACACTATTTAAGCAACTCGGAAAAATGCGAGCAGAGAATGCGCCAAGTTGTCAAGACCACAATAAAAAATAAGGCTTGGGATTTTTTTGCGCAATATTATAATACTTTCAAAGAAGATGCCGATGTTGTATTCTCATATTTATTTTCACAGAAGACTAATTTCTGGGAAGCTTTTATTAACTATACTGATGAATCTCGGTCAATTTTACTTGAAATTTGG